>LSQX01322038.1_pt1 | contig 95573 bp, 82 predicted proteins | sample 654561 | NCBI WGS metagenome assembly LSQX01 (sample SAMN04489861, study PRJNA283612) | anaerobic digester metagenome | isolation source: 4 biogas reactors fed with cattle manure at either 37C or 55C with and... | place: Denmark: Kongens Lyngby | collected 2014 | reverse complement strand
ACAATCAGTCCGATGGTTTATTAATTTGCCAGAATATTTTACCAAACTAGGAGTTTTACAGGAAAAAACATCCAGGGAAGAAGACTTTAATGGAATCCCATGTGTTTATGTAGAAATGCGAAAATATGATGATGAAGTATTAAAGATTCACATTAGTAAAGAATATGGCATAGTGATGAATTTTGAGCTCCATACTGATACTGGAGAAAAAGTGACATATTTTACACGGACTCTTTTTGAAACCGGGACAGTTTCAGACAAGGATATCGAGCTTCCTTCTGATGTTAACTTTATGGAGTATTAAATAAATCGCGTGACATTTGCCTTTCCTCTCCTGGTTGTAACAGGTCTCTCATCTAATAGGGTGAGAGGCTTTTTTGTATGAATTCATTTTTTTCGATCGGGTAAACACACTCTATAGAGAGCACGAATTATGGAAAGGTATTTCTATAGAACAGTTTATCAATGAACTAAACAGCTATCTTATAACGGTATAATGAAAAGAGAATTAAGATTTCTCTCTGAGGGATGAGTCCTCTGGACTATAAATCATAGTAAAGGTTTAATAGCATAAAAATTCTAAGAAATTGTCCGCACCTCCAACCGTACTTTTTATTATAGCTCCATCCAATTATGTTTAAGGATTCACTTCGTTTATGAATATTATTTATGGCAGTATTGTAACGCCGGTCTATGAGGAATTGCTTTTTAGGGGATATATTTGGAACAGGTTTAGCAAGGTAATGACGAGTAAGCTACATATCTGCGTTTGGAATATTGCTCTGTTTACAATTTGGCATCTTTTTTATATTATTCCAGATATGATATCGGGGAATTGGGATGTATTGCCACCCTAAAATTCATAGTTTAATTTCCTCTCTAATTTCATCTCGGATACTGAAAAGTTGGTTGTAAGTTGAGCATTCCGTTTTTTGCGCTTATGAATAAATTACTGATATATGCTAAAAATAAGTAAAAAATGTTAGATAAAATAGCTATCGGAGAAGAATTGTTTATGTTTGGATATATTTTTAAGAAAATTCGCTGTTTATCTTTGAGAAATATAAATAAGTTCCAAGATACTATATCAAGCAAGAAGAATAGTGAACCAATATCATCTGAACTACGAAAAAACCTGGAAGTAATTAAAGATATTTTGCGGGATAGCAGCGATGTGACAGTTCATGAGTTTAACTTCGGACATGATAGGAGATTCAAAGGTGCTTTGGTTTTTATCAATAGCATGGCAGATAAAGAAGAAATTCATAAAAACATCCTGCAGCCTTTAATGTATGGCACATTACTGCTCAAAAAGGATGTGGACATGGATTTTACCAACATTGATACCATCAGAAAAAACTTAATTTCAATCACAGACAACCAGAAAGTGACACTGTTAAGCGATTTACTTGACAATTTATTGGAAGGAGCAACTGTTCTATTGATAGATGGTTCAAAAGAGGCATTGGCTATTAACTCCGGTAAATGGGAATCTCGTGCTATAGATGAACCAGCAACAGAGGCCATTGTACGTGGACCGAGGGAAGGATTTAATGAAAATGCAAATGTAAGTATTGCTCTTATCCGTCGAAAAATCAAAGTCCCTGACTTATGTGTTGAAAAATTTATTATTGGTGATAAATCAAAAACGGATGTATATGTTGTATATATAAAAAGTGTGGTCAATCCTAAACTGATTGAAGAGATCAGAAAAAGATTAAACAGAATAAAAATCGATGCGATTCTGGAATCAGGGTATATTGAACAATTTATTGAAGATAATCCCTATTCTATTTTTTCCACAATATCAAATACCGAAAAACCTGACAAGGTTGTAGCAAAAATACTCGAAGGTCGCGCTGCTATTTTGGTCGATGGTACATCTTTTGCCCTTATAGTGCCCATGGTGTTTATTGAAAGCTTTCAAAGCGTAGAAGATTATTATACCAGACCGTTTCTTGCAAGCATTATGCGAATAATTAGGTTTTTGTCCTATATTATCAGTACTTTAGGGCCTGCAATTTATGTGGCATTGACTGTTTTTCATCAGGAACTGATACCTACCCAGCTATTGATATCTATAGCGGAAGGGCGTGAAAGGGTACCTTTTCCGGCAATATTGGAAGCCTTTTTGATGTTGTTTACCTTTGATATTTTGAGAGAAGCTGGTGTGCGATTGCCGAAGCCGGTAGGACAAACTATTGGCATTGTTGGGGCCCTTGTACTTGGTCAGGCATCTGTTGAGGCCGGTCTTATAAGCCCTATCATGGTTATTGTTGTATCTTCAACAGCCATTGCAAGCTTTGCTGTTCCTGCACAGACCGGCTCCGGAACGATACTGCGATATATCTATCTTGCACTTGCCGGACTTGCCGGTGGTTTTGGTGTAATTATGGGTCTTTTGGTAACATTGCTTCATCTCGCATCTTTAAGATCTTTTGGAGTACCGTATTTATGGCCAATTGCACCGCTAAATTTTTCGGGGCTAAAGGATGTTTTTATAAGAATGCCGCTGTGGACAATGTCAGAGCGTCCCAAGGCTATCATCTGGAGCGATTTCGATTCCTACAGCCAAAGTCCGGATTTAATGCCATCGCCATATAAGGGAGACGACTAAGATTCTAACAGGAGCGAGATTGCAATGAAAAAAAAGATGGATATATCAATTATGAAAGTGATTTCATGTTTTTTTGTGTTGTTTGTCTTATCCGGCTGTTCGGGCGGAAGAGAAATAAATGATTTGGAAATTGTGATAGGAATGGGAGTTGATAAGGATGAGAGCACGGGAAACGTTTTACTGACAGCACAGATAGTAAAAGAGGGAAAAGTGGGAAGATCAGGAAATGATGGTGGAGAAGAGAGCAAGGCATTTTGGAATGTTTCAAGCACGGGAAGATCAATTTTTGACGCGGTAAGACAAATAACAAACAAGACAGGAAACAGGTTATTTGTGTCGCACAATCAAGTTGTGGTTTTTGGGAAGGATATAGCTGCAGAGGGTTTGCAGAAATACATTGATTTCTTTTTGCGCGCCCATGAAATGAGACCTGCTGCATTGATTCTTGTTGCCGAGGATCGAGCTTCAGACGTTATGGATATAAAACCCGAAACTGAAAAGTTTCCTGCTGTCAATATTGCAAAGCTGGTCAAGAATTATGGTTTTACCTCCCACTTGTATAAAGTGAATATGAAGGATTTTGCTGAATGTCTGATGAGTGCTACCACAGCTCCGTTGGCACCTTTAGTCAGTGTTTTACGAAATAAGGAGGAAAAGGATATTTATGTGTCAGGTATGGCTGTCTTCAAAAATGGCAAAATGGTGGGCAAACTAAACCGAGATGAAGTCCGGGGACTTTTGTGGGTGCTAGGCAAAGTAAAAAGCGGCGTGATACTTATTTCTTCACCTGGTGGACAGGGAAACGCTGTTTTGGAAATTATAAAAGCTAAAAGCAAAGTAACGCCGGAAATTAAAGATGGCAAAATTGTAATTCATGTAATAATTAAGGAGGAATCAAGCCTTTCAGAACAGATTACAACCGAAAACCTGGCAACCAATTCGGCGTTTGAAAAAATGCAAAAGGCTTCGGCTGAAATTATTCGGCAGGAAATAATGGCAGCCTTTCATAAATCCAGGGAATTAAACGCCGATATATTTGGTTTTGGTGAAATGCTGCATAAAAAATACAGCAATGAGTGGAGGATGTTAGAGAACAAATGGGACGATATATATCCGAATATTGAATTACGAATTGACGTTGAAACAAAGATAATAAAAACCGATTTATTAAAAAAACCGGCAGTGCCAAGTAAGAGAGGGAAATAATATGAGCATTGAAAAAGGAAAAATAAACAGCCGGCAGTTGCTTTTCCTGATTGCCGGTTTTGTGCAAGGCTCGGTTTTACTGATAGATTTTACAGTAGGAATAACCGAACATCAAACATGGATGGTTATTTTAGCAGGCTTGGCTCTAACTGCCCCTTTTTTTCTTTCCTATGTAGTGCTTGCAAAAAGGTTTCATGGGATGAATCTGGTTCAGATTAATGATATTGTATATGGCCGTTTTATAGGTAAAGCTGTATCTGTATATTATATTTTCTTTTTATTAATGACTTTGTCCTTTAATATTCGCGATGTAGGTGAGTTGTATATAACTTTTTTGATGCCGGATGCACCTTTTATTTTCCTGCTGATAGTTTTTACTGTAACTTGTGCATATGCTGCTATTAAAGGTATAGAAGTATTGGCAAGGGTAAGCCATTTGTTTGTGGTTACCGGAATCTTTGTAATAATAAGTACATTCATCCTTCTGATTGACCAAATGGATTTCTCCAATTTTTTACCGTTTTTTGAATTGCCATTTGCAAGAATATTTCAGGGTATCCATATCATGTCGGCCATTCCATTTGGAGAAACGCTTGTTTTCCTTGTAATTATGGGGTGTTTAAATAATACTGAGCATATGGTTAAAAATACTTTTATTGGGTTATTAATTGGTGCGATAAGCCTTCTTATTGTGTCTGTTAGGAATACAGCGGTTTTAGGCAGAACACAATGTATATGGACTTCACCGTCGTTCCAGTCAATACGTCTCATTGATATTGGGACTGTATTAACAAGGATGGATTTTCTAATAGGAATTGCGCAGACAGTATTAATATTTTTCAAATGCAGCCTTTTCTTTTATGCATTGTTAATATCACTTTCGCAATTATTCGGTTTAAAGACATATTTGCCGCTGGTCTTACCTTTGGCTAGCATCGAGGTAATAATTGCAGCTACTGTTTTCCAATCACCTGTAGATCATGCTATGATTACGCAAAATGCGGGTATAATATATTCTGCCCCTCTTATGTTTGTTATCCCGCCCTTGTCATTATTAATTGCAAAAATCCGCGGCTTACCGAAGTTAGAAGGGGATGGGGAGACATGATATTCCTTTTATTGATTTATGCTTTAATCATTATCATTAATGTTCCTCAGCTTATTAAAAGGAGGGAGTGGAGGGAGCTTACAGCTTTTTTTATCCTGTATACTATTGCCTTCACGTTAGGATTAATGTACGTTCTTGACATACCTATACCAAGTCCGATGAAAGCTTTGCAGCATCTTATTGTTGATGTGTTAGGCATAAAATATCCGCAATGAAAATATCAGGCCATATCGGAAAACCAGGGTATTTGCGAATTTGATAATTGTATGCCATTTTCACATATCTCGGTTACGGCAGAATCAGGCACAGGTATGCCATCTGATTGGTACCACCTTTTATACTCCGGCAACCCTTCACGTGTGCGCAGCGCAATGTCATTGCGTGTATAAATGCCGGTGATGGTTTCACCCATTTCGGTAAGTACATCCCAAAGAGCACGATAAACCGTATCTTTCATAAGTTCCATGCCTAGGCAGGTAATCTGTGCTGACAGAATACTACCGTAGCGATCCGCTGTCAGCCCGGGCAGCTGATCAGCCTAACCATGAATAAGGCGGCAACAAGCGAAGTCAGTACCGGGCATAACGGTTTTACGGTAACGGGCGGCATATTCCACACGGTGACGCCAAAAGCGCGCGTCAAATACATCGTTGGCATTGCGTGAAATAAGCTGGACGGTTATCTTGCTGGCATTGTTATAAAAGCCGGTATCCATAAAGGCTTTTCCGGAAAAACATCCACCAGCCCGCCGTCTTGGGGCACGCCATCTGCTGTTATAATTTCTTCCTCGCATATCAATGGGTGCCCGTTCCTGACGCTTTTACTAATGTTAACTAACGCGTTTTCCCTTGTTATTCCCGAAGACAAAAAAAGGCTCTTTCATTTTTACAACATTCTGTCGTAAGGAATCAAAGCCTTTCATAGATTGAATATACTATTACGTTTCTTTGCAACAATTGAGATAGACCGGAAAATTGACAAACAGCGATTTTTCTATTCCAAACTTGTATTCCGTAACGGCTTGTTTGCTGGATATATACTTATTGGCGAGCCGGCAAAGGCTTTCAATAAACTTCAGTCGCTGATAAATACCGGTGTAAATGCTGCCACCATTAACAATATGCTGTATAACTAATCTGTGATGGATAGAGTTCGGGCAGAACCAATTGGCAGCTTGCTGTGCTGTAATAAAAAAAGAAAAAAGTAGTACCGATTAGAGAAATATAAAAAATAAAAGATATAATCCGGGTATTGTATTAAACCCGGATTATACATAATTATTGCCGGAATAGCTTTGATGCTCAGAAATGCGATTCTCTAAATGCCATTAAACGCTTCCTTCAGGCGGTTAAGCCCTTCTTGAAGGATAGAGCGTGGGCAAGCAATATTGAAGCGCTGAAAACCGTGGCCTCCTGCTCCAAATGTCGGCCCGGAAGACAGCCAGATTTTTGCCTTGTGTATTAAAACTTGTTCCAGCTCCTGGTCGGAAAGCCCGAATTTGCTGAAATCCAGCCATGCAAGATAGGTGCCCTCGGGCTCGACCAAGTTTATGGCGGGCAGTTCATCGGATATGAAGTTTCGCAACATTACAAGGTTGCCGGTCAGATAATCAATCAGCGCTTCCAGCCATTGTTCACCTTTTTCATATGCGGCCTGGCAGGCAAGCATTCCCATCAGATTGGGCTGGGTGTAACCGGTTTTTCTTAGTTCATCAATAAATTTTTGGCGTATTTTTTTATTGCTTATGAATATATTTGCAATCTGAAGTCCGGGCAGGTTGAAGGTTTTGGACGGAGCGGTGCATGTAACGGCAATATCTGCGTATTCCGGTTTTAAACCTGCAAATACCAAATGCCTGTATCCGGGGTATACAAAGTCATGATGTATTTCATCCGAAACAACATACACTCCATACCGTACACAAATATCACCCACCTGGCTCAGCTCTTCCCTGGTCCATACGCGTCCAACGGGGTTATGAGGATTGCACAGAATAAACAGCTTAACATGCTCTTCCGCTATTAGCCGTTCAAACTCATCGAGATTCATCTGATACCGCCCATTGTTGTAAAGCAACCGGTTGACTATTAGCCGGCGGTTATTGTCCTTCACCGAACTTTCAAAGGGATAATATACCGGCTGCTGTATTATGACCGCATCCCCGGGTTTTGTCAGGGCACGTATGGCAGTGTAAATGGCAAAAACCACGCCGGGAGATTTTACAACCCATTCAGGCTGGATTTTCCAATCAAACCTATTGCTGTACCACTTAAACAGGGCGTTGAAATAGGATTCATTGAGAGTATCGCTGTAACCAAAAATACCGTGGTATATTCTTTGGGATAATGCCTCGAGAACCTCCGGCGGAGATTTAAAGTCCATATCTGCAACCCAGAAAGGAAGTATATCCTCTGGTAAACCTTTTTTTGAAGCAAGATCATATTTTATCGAAGCGGTACCCCGCCGATCGATTATTTCATCAAAATTATACATTGGCATTTCCCCCATAATCAGCCTGTTTGAGATCGTCAATCAATTATTCGGCTATGAATGGTATGTATTAATGATACAATCATAGATGAATTATGTCAATTCCACCGGTTTATGTTTCATGACGGCACTCTTGGGAATAATTATAAATCTTAAGCGGTTCTATACTATTTCAAGTCCGTTTCTGTTCGGCAAAGGCGGAAACGGTGCTGTCGGAAGTATCTGATACCAGTATGCAACTGTAGCAATATCATCCTGTCTTGGCAGGAACCGGCCCCCGGATCTCCATCCCAGATCCTGCATTGTAACTCTGATATCATTTTCAAACCGTATCGGATCGGGAATATGCCAGCGGTACATACAGAACCTTTGTTGAGAAATATATAGCCCGTCTGGTTGTATTACCCAATACATGCCCATGAAGGGAGTTGAATAGGTGAAGTACTTACCGTTTACCTCCCAGTTGTATGAGCCGCCAAAATAGTCTTCAGTTCCGGTAGTGCAAATGGTGGGATAATCCCTGTCTCCATCCAGGTAAAACTTTATCTCTCCTTCACCCCACCATCCGTTTGCTCCATTCAGACCAACGGCTGCAGCCGTGCCAACATAATGCCCTTTGCTATTAACCCCGTCGAGAATGACATGTTCCTCCATGTACCTTACCGGCTTGCTTCGCCGAAACTGTGCATGGAAATACGCGGCATCTTCAGGCACTTCTGTAAGCACATAATCAATCTGGTAAAATGTAGTCCTGTCCCGAAGGCCTATGTTTTCAACGGTAATAATACATTTCTTTCTAAAGGGCATTTCCCAAAAGCAGTTCATTCCTCTCATAGGGTTTACCACAACAGGCAGAGAATTAAGAGGTGCAAAAGGTCCTCCTGTTTCCCGGCCTTCATTGTTGGCCCACCCCGAGGCAAAAAAGTCCGGCAGGGGACATTCAACTGAAGGGTGTTCCTGCTCGTCCCAGTAAAATCGCAGAATAAACTCTCTGCCGATATATCCTCCGAACCATATATGCTTTATTGCTCCGGGACCTTCTATTTCAGCCAGTGTATAAGTTTCTCCCGCTTTCACTTTTGCACTGGGGGATACCTTCCAGCCTCGCCCCAGTTCTCGTGCCGGACTGTTACCGTCAGGTTCTGCCATGGCAGCCCTGCCCTTTTCACCGGTAGGATTCTCAGCGCTTATGGATCTGCTTTTAGCGTTTGAAAGCCTGTAAAGATTACCCAAATGTACACCCAGACCGTCAAAATTGATATTCAAGTATATCCCTCCCAAAAATGTTCTCTCCCTGGTTTGTCAGTGAATTTAGCAAGTCACAGAAAAATCCTGCCAAACCAGGGAAGATACTTGTTATATCATTTTTTTATCTCAGCAGCTTTGTTCATAAACGTTTTTTATTGTTTGTACTGCCTGTCATAAGCTTTTTGCAGCAATTTAATATATCGCTTGTAATTTAATATTCGAGCTGTTCCGGATAAACTTCCCATTCAGTAAAAACGATATGAAATAATAAGAGCAATGATATTTATATTGTTAATTTGCTTAAGACTATAAATATATAGTAATGAGACCATCTCCGGTTCACTAATCCTTTAATTCATAGCCTTTTGCTGCAAATGCTTCTTTGATTTTTTCCATGGGGATGTGTTTCATGGTAGCGCCTTTGGGAATGGTCATAAACCTACCAGCGGTTTGGAGCATGCCGGGATTGGTAATGTTTTCAAAACCCAGGTCTTTCATGATGGTAACAACTTCAGGGTGCTCTTTACATATTTCATAAACACTTTTGGATAAATCGATAACTATTTTCATAACACTGACCCCTTTGAATATATTTTCCGGGAATTTAAGCATATTAAAGGAAGGCTTTTCGACATTATACTTATGTCCACACTGCTTGCCTTTGATTATAACAGACAGCATTCAACTCGTAAATAGGGCTTTTTTAGCAGCATATAATTTTCAATAGAAAAGGGAAGAGTGCATAAGCTGCCATATTAATTATATGAGCTGCAGGATAGACTACTTAAAGTCCGAATTTGTCCGGTAAAATTTGTTTTGTAAATGATTGTTTATTTAATACAAAAAATGCTAAAATAAAATAAAGAAATGGTTGTAATATCGAATGACCGGACCTTACCATAACTATTATGGAGCGATTTTTGATTGACTGTGTTTGAAAAATGATGAATATAGGTATAAGATATTTATTGATGATCTATTCATCATAAATAAAATCCGGAATGGATGAATAACATGAGAGATTTTAAAACGTATTTAGATAGTATTGATGACCCGGTAAAAAAAGAGAGAATGGAAAACATACTTAGCTATATAAAAAAGACATTTCCCCAACTTGAGGAAGAAATCAAATGGAATCAGCCAATGTTCACCGATCATGGAACCTTTATTATTGCCTTTAGCATTGCAAAGAATCACATATCCGTGGCACCCGAGCCGGCAGCAATCCAGCTTTTTAAAAAGGAAATAGAGGAAGCTGGCTATACCTGCACAAAGGGCTTGTTCAGAGTAAAATGGACAGATAAGGTGGACTATGATTTGCTGCGCAAAATGATTGCTTATAACATAGAGAGCAAAAAAGATATGAAAAAATTTTGGAGGTAAAAAAATAAAAAGTGAGAAAGATGGTGAAAAAATGAATGAAACAATTCGAACACAACTTGCCCATCGCACGATCAGGGAGTTTAAGGCTGAGAAGATCCCCCGTGAAGTATTTGAACAGCTGATGGAAGTTGCAAGGCGTACGGCCACATCTACCGGTATGCAAGCCTGTTCCATTATTAGGGTTACTGATCCGGAGTTAAAAAGCAAGATCGCCGAGGTGTGCAAGCAGGAATACGTGGCAAGAGCCCCTGAACTTCTCATTTTCATTGTGGATCAATACAGAAATAATCAAATAGCAAAGGAAAAGAATTTTTATTCGGAAAACGTAAGGGATATGGATCGATTTTTTGCGGGATTTACTGATGCATGCATAATGGCCCAAAACGTTGTAACAGCAGCAGAATCCGTGGGTTTGGGAACGGTTTATTTGGGAAGCATCCTCAATGATTCGGAAAAGATTTGTGAGCTTTTAAAACTGCCGGAATTCACCTTCCCGGTTATAGGGCTTGGTTTGGGATACCCCAACCAGAATCTGCAACTTAAACCCAGAATGGAAATGAAGCTCAGGGTATTTGAAAACGGCTATACAGTTTTTGAAAGCTATCTTGATGAAATAAAGGAATATGACCAAGAAATGCGTACTTACTACGATTTAAGAGATCCCGGAAGGCCGGTTGACAGTTTCAGCAATCAGGTGGTTAACAGATTGAAACAGTGCGTTCTTAAACGCCAGGAAATCCTGAATGTTGTTGGCAAACAGGGCTTTGATCTCAGGATAAAATAGATCAAGAGGCGGGAAAAATTCATTTTTTGTGATATACTACCCTTAATTGTGGGTAAACAATTTATTGTACCACTTTACAAACTCAGGGAGGATGGCTATGAAGAAGCTAAAAATCGCAGATGGAATACATATGCTTACCATGAATGTTGAGGACATACTATTTGAGGGAATTTGGGAGATTGCAAACGGAGTCACCCTTAATTCCTATATAGTACAGGGTGAAAAGACTGCAATGATTGATGGTGTGATCGGTTGGGACGGGGTGCCTGAAACCCTTTATGGAAATTTAGAAGAAATAGGGGTTGATCCCCAAAATATTGATTATTTGATCGTTAACCACATGGAACCGGATCATTCTGGCTGGATTTCCAACTTCCAAAAAATCAAGGATGATTTTACGGTGATATGTACCGATAAGGCTGCGAAGATGGTAACCTCCTTCTATGGTGAAGATAAGATAAGGATTGTGAAGGAAGGAGATACTCTGGACCTTGGAAAAGGCAAGGTATTGAGCTTCCATCCGGTACCAAACGTTCACTGGCCGGACACCATGTACACTTATGAACGGGATACAAAAACCCTGTTCTCATGTGATATGTTTGGAGCTTTTGGCAGAATGGGAGAACATTGTTTTGATGATGAGCTGACTCCCGAAGAGGTGGATTTCTTTGAATTTGAAGGAATAAGGTATTATTCCAATGTAATGACAACCTTTACACCCAGTTTGAGAAAGGCAATTGAGAAGGCTAAATCGCTGGAAATAAACACTATAGCGCCCGGTCATGGACCGGTTTATAGGAAAAACCCTCAAAAAATCATGGAGGATTATTATCGGTTCTCCCTGTATGCCGAAGGCGCAGGCAAGAATGAAGTGGCCATATTATGGGGCTCCATGTACGGAATGACTGCAAAAGCAGTAGAATATGTCGAAGGCATACTTCGAAGAGAAGGCATCGTATATAGTAAACTGGAAATGCCAAAGGAAAGTCATAGTGATATGGTTGCAACCATCTTTAAATCCGCAGGAATAATCATCGCAGCACCTACTTATGAGTATAAGCTTTTCCCGCCGGTTGCAGCAGCTTTAAACGAACTTGGCAGAAAGAGGATTTCAGGTAAGCTTGCATTTAGGTTTGGATCATACGGATGGTCCGGTGGTGCAGAGAAGGAGCTTAAAGAAATAATTGAAAAGAATAAGATGAATTGGGATTTCATCGAATCTGTGGAGTTTGAAGGGGCACCAAGGGAAGAGGATCTTAAAAGAGTGGAGGCTGGAGTATTGGAGCTTATAGAAAAGATGAAGGAGAAAGTGGTAGATTAATTACAAAATACCGAATTGTTTTGGAGGTGTTGCCATGCCACATGTAGAGATCAAATGCTTTCCAGGTAGGACGGAGGAGCAAAAGAAAAAATGTGCCGACAAGATTGCAGAAGACCTGGTTGATATCCTTGGATGCGATTTATCCAGCGTGTCAGTTGTTATTAGGGAAATTCCAAAAGAAGAGTGGAAAGAAAAGGTTTGGGATGTGGACATTGTTCCAAACGAAAAGTGTATGTATAAAAAGCCGGGTTATACATGTGAATAAAAGCGACTTTAAAGATAATCGTAAGATGAGTGGTGCTGTTTTTAGCAGTTCCATTCATCTTTTTTTTCTTGCTGAATATATTTAAATTTCAGCGCATATAGCAGGAGGCAATCCGTAAATAGCCGAAAAAACCCGCCCATAAGTTGCAATGAGAAATTTATTGCAAATGACAACATAATACTTTATAATATACTTAACGAACGTTAGATAGGTGATATTATGGATGATCAAAACAATGTAAAACAACGTATCTATCAATGTGCATTGGAGCTTTTCTCCAGGAACGGTTATGATGGAACATCAATAAGACACATAGCCAAAGAAGCAGGAACTACTGTTCCCACCATCTATTACTATTTTACAAATAAAGAGCAATTGTTTATTACCATTTTAAAGAATGGTATACAGGAATTAGAAAATAGTTTTGTTGTGGAATGTGATCTCCCTGCACCCCAGCGTTTACGATCTGCCATTGTAGGCTTCCTTAGTTACTGCATTCAGAATAGAAATATGACAGCATTAATATTCCAGACCTGGTTTGGTCCTGGCAGTCCTTATCAAAGCATTCCGTCGGTAGTACAGGTATATGAGAATATAGTCAAAATATTGGATGACATATTAGTGGATGGAATAAGAAACGGACATTTCCGTTTTCATCAGCATGAGGAACTGGCACAAGGCATTTTAGGTATATTGACCAATTATGTTGCCAGAATGCTAATAGGCAATGAGAATATCGATCCTGTGCGCTGTGGTGATATCACCATGGAGTTAATTATAAAGGGTATAAATATTTAGGGGGGATAAACATGGATAAGTTTAATTATAACATAAAGGCCGAGATAATACCTTCAACTGCAAAAAGCGGCGATACAGTGACAGCCAAAGTATATTTAAGCGATGTAGAAGGGGAAGTAAAAAATGTCTATGTTTCTGTACCGGCATACGGCATCTGGGAGGTACTGAGATCTGCGGGGGATAATACTTATACTCTGAACTACACCATACCTTGGATGGCGCCTTACGGGAAGTGTGAGGTAAACTTTTATGCCACCAGTGTTAATGGCCAGCGCGGACCGTCGACTGTAGTACAATTCTATATACAATAGGGGCTGGATAGACACCACGGCGCACAGCCTCCTGTTTATAAAACATACTATTTCCGGATAGGCATTAAAATGGTATTGAACTTATTGCGATTTTGTGTTATTTTGGAAGACAAGTTGAAAACTTAAAATCTTAAAAGCTGTAAGCGATATGCATTAAATTATGTAAAATGAGGAGGATTACATGGATAACAAAGTTGTATTAGTTTTGGTTGATGGAATGGTACCCGAAAGTCTTAATGCCTGTGCACACAGTTTTGTTAGCGAATTACTTGAAAAAAGCATTTCAAATTTGAGTGCTCAAACGGTTATGCCATCTGTGACCTTGCCGTGCCATATGTCCTTATTCCACAGCGTACCGCCTCAACGTCATGGCATCTTGACAAACACTTATGTTCCACAGGTAAGGCCTATTATTGGTTTATTTGACCATCTGAAAAAATGCGGCAAAACCACCGCTTCATTTTATAATTGGGAAGAGCTTCGTGATCTGTCTCGCCCTGGCTCTCTTTCATATTCATATTTTGTTTCTTTACATGATCATGATAATACAGACGATCTGTTGACTGACAATGCTATAGAATACATAAAGGATAGATCACCTGACTTTGTTTTTATATACCTTGGAGCTACGGATGAAAAGGGCCATAAGTATGGCTGGATGTCAGATGGATATATTGACGCAGTAAATAATGCCTGGAATTGTATCGAGAAAATATATAAGAGCATTCCGGATAAATACGCCTTAATTGTTACTGCAGATCATGGGGGACATGATTTTATACACGGAACCGAACTGGCTTCCGATATGACCATACCCATCATTATTAAAAGCAACACGCCCTGCCAGGCATCCGAACAAATGAAAAATGCAAACATTATCGATATTGCCCCAACCGTTACGAGGTTAATGGGCATTGAACCGGACAGTGATTGGCAAGGACAAAGTTTAATTCGATGAAATCATTTATACCAAATTTGCCGGAGGATTAAACTGGAGCAGCGAAGCAGGTATGGCCTTCTTTTTTATACTATTATTCAACGATGAAAGTTTAAATTATTAAACGAACAAGAACTACCTGATGATTATAAGCCTGAAGTTATAATTTGGTAATAAAAATTAAATGTGGAATTTTTCCCTTAAAGCACCAAGAAGACTGCAAGCTCAGTATTCTTTCGGATAGGCGCCGTATAGATGGACTATATTGAGATCCTCCGCCATATCCAGGCCATGGGAGCCGAGATTGCCGTCGATTTCATGACAGCCGTGATCCGTGGCAAAGCCAATCAGGGTGTTGTGTTGCCTCCAGTGGGATTTAATCAGCTCGTAAAACATGGCGAATGCCTCCGCATTTGCTTTCAGCGCGGCAAGAGAAGCGGGGGCTTCCGGACCATTTTTGTGCATGGTTGCATCATAGTTGCCGTTGTATACGGCGATAAAGTCGTATGTATCCGCCATGATCAGCTCAGCTGCCTTGGCATTGACCTCGGCTACGGTATCGAAGATATAATAATCCATGTTTCGTTCCAGGAATATCTTTGACATGCTGCAATCGGTTTCTGCCACAATTACCGGTTTTTTCTCGGCCCGGAGCAGTGCATCAAATAGGGTATCGATTGTGATCACTGGTTTTTCGTATTTCCTGATACCATGGACAGCGGGTTGGGCACCTGTATACAGGGTTCCGAAGCATACCGGCGTTACCGAAGGCATTACGGTACGCAGGGGAAGGAGAAGTGCTGTTCGGCTGGTAACCTCCTGCAGATAGTCTGTATATTTACGGAATATCCATTCCGCGACAGCGTCGGGATGGTAGAGAAAGATCCTATCGACTTTTTCGCCATGAAAGCTCTTGTCGATGAACTCCGTCAGCATATTTGCCGGAGCTGCTGCCTCCTTCGGAGCCGGAATTCCCATAGCGTATGACAGTGCAGCGCAGATAGAATCCAAGGACAACCTGTTTATCATTTCATCCGTATAATCCATAGCATGTATTCTCCCCTTTACCGAAAGAACTTGAGATAATTTTATCAAAAAGCTGGCGAGATTACCATAATCTCCGAGTTAAAAACAGAATCTCAGATGTAAACGATCTAAATTCTTTAATTGACGGTAGAAAACCAAAGTCTTATAATTTATATGAACACGTTCATAAAGAAGGGAGTCTAATGCCAAAGCTGATCAGTTTTGATGGATTGCCCCGGAAATATTATAGGCCAATTTAGGAAATATCATTTAACGGCACGGCAACAGATTACGGATATATTAAAAAGCTTATTGTTGCGTTTAAATAGAAAGGAGTCTTTGCCCGTTATTTCCATTTTTGCGGAAACCGTACTGGCAAGCTCGGTGCAAGAGGATATAGATTTACATGCTCTGCTCCAAGTTACGTCCCTGTTGTTTCCTCCAGCGGCAGAGTGATTATTCGGTTAATACTCATTCTGTTTCCCCTAAACCTGGGTTTGGGGGATATTTTATTCATAGATTAAAGCCTTTGTTTGTGCAAGTATACGGACTGTTTAAATGTATCGATTGCATTATCGGATGTTGAATACTTCGCATCAGGAGGCGCTATGCCATGGATGCTTTTGTAAAGTTTGAAAATGTAAGCAAGATATATCAAACGGGATATGTAAAGGTATTTGCATTGCGCAACGTTTCTTTTGAAATAGAGGAGGGGGAAATCTGCGTTATTGTAGGCCAGTCTGGTGCTGGCAAAACAACGCTTCTTATTTTATTCAGGCAGCGCGGCTGTTCTCGGATGTATGATAGGATATCTGCTGGGAACCAAATACTTTCCCATTGCTATATGAGAAGCCTATAACATGATATACGGTTTTTCGCCAATCGAGTATGTGTTTGATGCGTTGCTGGCAGTAATTTCACTGGTAGCATCCTTGTTTTGTTCGACCGGTGTATCCGTCCTCAATGACATGAGAGTCATGGTGGATAATATGATGCAGAGCCTGGACTATATCATATTGTTGGTCATAGCCTGTGCGGGAGCTCTGGGCTTTGTAGTGATTTATAATCTCAATAACATCAATATCATGGAGCGCAGCCGTGAGATCGCTATGCTTAAGGTTCTTGGCTTCTATCACAGGGAGACCAGAAGCTACGTGTTCAGGGAGACGGTTATTCTGACCGTAATTGGTTGTCTCTTGGGATTGGGGTTTGGCAAGCTGCTCCACGAATTTGTCATGGACCAGATAAACATTGAGATGGTTTCCTTCAAAAAGCAGATATTTGGGTCAAGCTATATTATAGCAGTCGTTGTTACCTTTATGATTACTTTCCTGGTGAATTTGATGCTTCAAAAGAAAATAGAAAAGATCAACATGGCAGAGTCCTTAAAGTCGGTAGAATAAATGGCAGAAGCCGGAGTGTGCGCTCCACTTTTTGTAGGTGGACTAAAGAACCTGCAAAAAAAGCTGCATTAAAATACGAAAGTTGAAATTACACGTTTATTGTAGTACATTATATTCTTAGAGGTTAGCATTAATATAAGTTTTGGCTGAAAAGCCGGATTTTGCCATTGACAAGCACAAATATAAAATAAGGAGGCAAGGAAAATGGATGGACTCTAGGAGGTTTATCAGTTTTTGAAGAACTGCGGTACATATTATTTGGCTACGGTGGAAGGGGATCAGCCCAGAGTCAGACCTTTCGGAACGGTGGATATATTTGAAGGCAAACTTTATATCCAGACGGGTAAGGTAAAAGCGGTATCAAAACAGTTACAGGCAAATCCAAAAGCCGAGATCTGCGCTTGTACTGATGGGAAGTGGCTTAGAGTGACGGGCAGGCTTATCAGGGATGACAGGGTGGAGGCAAAAAAGCACTTGCTTGATAAGTATCCGGAACTTCAATCCATGTATTCACCCTATGATGACAATACGGAGGTTCTGTATTTTGAGGACGCGACGGCTACTTTTTACTCATTTACCGAGGAACCACGAGTAGTAAAATTTTAGGCTGAAAACATCGTTATTTAAGCTACGTTCACAAATGCAAAAGGAAGTGGAGCGACAATTAGATTTATATGAATAGTTTTGGCATAGAAAAAGTGTAATGGGCTGACGTGAAAAGGGATATTAATTTTAATAATATAGAAGGGATCAATGAAGGTGCCAAAAGTAAATGACATAACTGAAGGAAACCTAATCAAAGCATTATTCCGGCTGGCTCTTCCCATTATGGGAACATCCTTTGTTCAAATGGCGTATAATATGACCGATATGTTTTGGATGGGCAGAATTGGCTCAAGGGCTGTTGCCGCCGTTGGAACAGCCGGCTTCTATATGTGGTTGTCGGCAGCATTTATCCTTATAGCCAGAATAGGTGCCGAGGTAGGTGTAGCCCAATCGGTTGGCAAACATGATATGGGAGAGGCAAGGGTTTACATAAAACACAGCATTCTGCTGATCATTTCCCTGGCCTTGTTTTATGCATCGGTGTTAATAATTTTTCGAAAGCCTTTGATTGGTTTTTTTAACATTGGAGAACCGGATATTGAAAACAATGCAATTGCCTACTTAGTTATTATTTCCCTGGGACTGATATTTAACTTTATTAATCCTGTGTTTACCGGGATTTTTAACGGTTACGGAGAAAGCAGGATCCCTTTTGTAATAAATACACTTGGATTGATCATAAATATGATCTTAGATCCATTGATGATTTTGGGGATTGGACCTCTTCCAAGATTAGAGGTTGTCGGTGCGGCTTTGGCAACGGTATTTGCTCAATTTTGCGTGACTGTTGTATTCATTATAAAGGCTCAGAGGACAAAAGAGCTATTTTCTAAGCTTAATCTATTAAAAACCCCGGATGTACGGCGTATAAAATCCATTGTCAGGCTGGGATTCCCAGCGGGCCTCCAAAGCGGGCTGTTTACAGTATTTTCAATGTTTATTGCAAGGATAATCGCCCAATGGGGGCCCATACCAATAGCGGTACAAAAAATTGGCTCTCATATAGAAGCCATATCCTGGATGACGGCAGGAGGCTTCCAAACAGCAATGAGCACATTGGTCGGACAAAACTATAGAGCCAATAAATGGTCAAGGGTTATTAAGAGTTATTTTGCCGGAATGGGCGTTATGGCTATAATCGGATTGCTGGCTACCGGCCTGCTTATTTTTGCTGCAAGACCATTATTTTCAATATTCGTTACTGAGGAAGAAACTATAAGGCAAGGAATCGTATATTTGCGAATATTAGGCCTTTCACAGCTTTTCATGTGCTTGGAGTCAACAACAGCAGGCGCTTTTAACGGTTTGGGCAGAACCATTCCTCCGTCAGTTGTGGGGATAACCTTTAATGCTTTAAGAATACCGGCTGCTCATATATTGTCGTCTACCAACCTGGGGCTTAACGGTGTATGGTGGGCAATTAGCATGTCAAGCGTCTGCAAGGGAACAATATTGACTGGATGGTATTTGTTTTTTCTAAAAAAGAATCCTGAGACGAAAGATCTTAGGATATTGGCACATATGAGATGATTTCTTATAGCTGTTTCAGATAAACCCATTACATTACCTGGCTCATTTTAATGGCTACGACGGTATCGTCTTTAATGGTTACAAAGAAAAGATCATAGCCACTGACGGTATATTTTATACTCCAGATTTGCGAAGGAGAGGTGAAACCTATTGATTGGAGCAATTATTGGTGATATAGTCGGTTCGCGATTTGAGTTTAATAATCATCGAAGTAAGGATTTTGAACTCTTTACGGAAGAATGCTTTGTGACAGATGATAGTATCATGACGCTTGCAGTTGCCAAAGCCATTATGGAAGCTGAAAAAACAATCAGACCTTCAGCAAATGGAAATAATTCAGGTAACGACTATTATTCACTGATAAGTAAAATGGCCGTTAAATACATGCAGGAAATCGGGCGTAAATACCCGGATTGTGGTTTCGGCGGAATGTTTTTGAGATGGGTTTTCAGCGATAATCCCCAACCTTATAACAGCTTTGGCAATGGTGCAGCCATGCGGATAAGCCCGGTCGGATATGTGGCAAAGACGGAAGCCGAGGTACGCAGGCTGTCCGAAGCTGTAACCGCAGTGACGCATAATCATGAAGAGGGTATAAAGGGAGCGAAAGCCGTTGCGATTGCGATTTACATGGCGCGTTGTGGCTTTACCAAAAATGAGATCCGGGAAAGAATCAAGCGTAATTATTATTCTTTAAATTTTACACTAGATGAGATAAGACACACATACCGGTTCAATGAGACGTGTCAGGAAACAGTACCGCAGGCTATTGAAGCATTTTTGGAATCAGCTTCCTTTGAAGATGCGATTCGTAATGCCATTTCAATAGGCGGTGACAGCGACACCTTGGCTGCTATTACTGGATCCATAGCAGAGGCATACTATGGAGTTCCTGAAGATATAAAAGAAAAAGCCTTATTCTATCTTGATGACGAGCTGCGCTCCATTTATGATGAGTGGTGCAAATTTATTGGCTATGATGGGAAAATAGGCAAATTTAAGGTGCTTACAAAGTACATTGCTAAATTCTCTGAAACCAAATCTTATGGCGAATGGTTTACTGACAGCGAAAATAACGGGGCACCGGAACATCCAATTCAGCTACCATTTGTGGTGTTTGATGATATTGTAGACTTATTTGTTTCTGAATTCTATCAGTTTGCGGAGAGCCATCCCGAGTATCAGCTTACAAATTATAGTTTAATACTGAGAAACAATGCAATTGGATGGAACGGTGAATCAATGAGAAATGTAAATACTGATGCTTTAGATGAACAGTGTATTCTTGCATTAATAATGGCGGCAATCAGAGCAGAGCGATTCTGTGATGGAGCACTCTTTGGCTTTTTCAGCGACGGATATATTTTGAAGTGGTTGAAACGTTTGAAAGAAATTGATGATAGTGTAGCATGAAAATGCCGATGGACTGTCACCAGTTTCATTATAAAGCAAGAAAAAAACGAAAATTATATTTCAGAATAAAAAGAAAAGAGGCAGATAAAATGGATGAATTACCTGAAATCGTTAAAGTTGCGGACAAATGAGAGAGACCCTGAATGGGAAGACTGTACAAAGTATTATCCTTTTGGAGGAAAAGTGCGCCAATGTTCCATCTGATGATTTTCAAAAGCGAACCATTGGCGCAAGGATTAAGGATGTCCGGAATAAAGGAAAATGGATTGTCACTAAACTTCAAAATGGTGAAAATATACTGTTGTCTCTTGGCATGGGCGCGCACATTCTGTATTTTGATGATGAGAAAAACCAGGCTGACAGATACCAAGTAAAGGTTGTCTTTAGCGATGGAAGTGGCTATACAGTCCGCTTTTGGTGGTTCGGGAAGTTTTTACTCGTTTCGGATGACGAAATGGCCTCTGAGCCTAACACAAAAGATATAGGGATTGATCCCTTTGATGAAAAGTTCACGTTCGATTATTTTTCATCGCTTATGAAAGGCAAAAGAGCACAGGTTAAAGCTTTTTTGATGAATCAGAAGCATGTCAGCGGGATAGGCAACATGTATATGCACGACATTTTGTTCGAGGCTCGCCTGCATCCTCAAAAGAAAATATCCGACATAAATGAGGATGAAATAAAACTTCTTTATAACAGCATATTGGATGTACTAAACCTTTCCCGAGAAAAAGGTGGTTTTTTTTACGAAAGCGACTTCTTCGGGCAAAAAGGCGGTTATACAATGGATTATTTCCTGGTGGGTTATAAGGAAAACCAGCCCTGCCCTGCCTGCGGTGAAGCGATAATATCGATAAAAACCGGAAGCACAACTTCTTATATATGTCCTGCCTGTCAGAAATTATAAGGATACAACTAACTATATATGGCTTTTAAAGAATAACCTCTTGTATAGGGCATGTAGAGACAGTTAAAATCAAGTAAAAACGAGTTGCAAGCAAATGAATACAATGATACAATTCAATTCTATAAAGCTCAGCATGTGCCAGGAGAGGATGAACATGAAAATTTCAAAGAAAGATGCACTGATGTGGTTCGAGTTTTTTGCACAGTTGCCCGAAGATGAGGAAATAAGCGCAAAACAGCAGGAAATAATAAATTCCACTTTTGCGCAGATTGAGGCTGTGGTTGAGCATAGAAATAATTTGTTAATGTCCCGGATAAAAGGTTTGAAAACTTTGAAAAACAGAACTTATTACGTGGGGAATGATGATAAATTTCCAAAAGGATGCGTTTCCTGTCTATTCGGCACCGGCCTTAATGCTATCAGGAAAACAAATAAATGCAATTTGAATTGCAGGTTCTGTTACGATTATGGCCAGCTGGATGATATTCCTCCGGTAGGTGAAGATATGTGGGAAATAGGAGGTACCAAATTCTATGAGAAGGATCTTGACCTGCTATTTTCCATATACGACAAGCCTACCGGCGTTTCGTATGTTTATTTGGAGCCATTTATGGAAATAGAAAAATATTATACGGTTATAAAGAAATTCAGCGATGCCGGTATTTACCAGCATCTATATACTAATGGAACTTTGGCTACCGAAGAAACATTAAAAGCACTGGGAGAGGCCGGACTTGACGAGATACGATTCAACTTGGGTGCCACCAATTGCTCAGACAAGGTTATTGAAAATATTTACATAGCAAAAAAATATATCAGGAGCGTAGGTATTGAAACACCGATGACCCCTGAATTCTATGAAGCGTTTTTAAAGAAAAAACAAAGTATCCTGGAAACAAAGCTGGATTTCATCAACTGTGCAGAATTGCATCTGAATGAGAATAACATATACAACTATGATGGAGAGAACATGTATATTTCCAGGCTCGGCTATATTTCTCCCCTCTGGAGCCGTGAATTGACGCTGAAACTTATGAAAATAGCCGATGAGGAAAACTGGAATTTGGTGGTTCATGATTGTTCCAACCATACGAAATTTGTCAGAGGGCTAAACTGGGGCAGCAAAGCGGGTATGGCATTCGGAGTCAGCAATTATGGCTGTGAGTTTTCCAGGATCCCGTATGATTTTTTTATACCTATACTGAGTGATGACAGCTTTAAATTTTTAAGCGAAGAAGATCTACCTGATGAATATAAACCGGAAGTTATTGGTTTGTAATTGATGAAAAATTATTTTGCCTTGTTATGGATGAAACAGAACATATCGAATCAATGGATAGCTAATTCAGAATTTTTTTCGTGTATTCCATTTTATATACGCTTGCCATTACCGAAAAATCTTGTTTTTGGTCATTCTGACACTAAGCAGACGGGATGTCCTTTCTTCTGAAAAGGTAGCATTGTAGAGATTTACGAATATTTTACACAAAAGCATTGAATCTCGAATTAAGATAGCTGATAGTAAGTAATCGTCCCCTACGATAAAGGAAAGGGAGGAAAAAACAGTGTCGAGCAATAAAAATCCGGGGATTTTCACCATTGTACCGATATCCCACAGGCATTTATCCGACATAAATAAGCCAAATCAGCCCTTTTTGGTCTTCGGCAGACTTATACCATCTTATATGAATGGGAAATGGACTTGGACTGAAGAGCTTTTTGAGATTCCTTATGAAAAACGCTACCCCGATGATGAGCTGGACTACGGTGATTATGTAGATAATCCGGATAAAATTATCTTTATGGCATATGTGGATGATAAATGTGTGGGACAGATAAGGTTAAGGCGCAATTGGAACAAGTATTGCTATGTTGAAGACATTGCGGTCGACAGGAAATATCGTGGTATGGGATTAGGCAGAAAATTGGTTGATACTGCTGTTCAATGGGCAAAGAAAGGTGGAATGCTTGGGCTGCTGGCGGAAACTCAGGATACAAACCTGGCAGCTTGCAGGTTTTATCACCGATACGGATTTGTGCTGGGGGGAGCGGACACTATGCTGTATGCGAATTGCTCCGACAGTAATGAAAAGGCCTTGTTCTGGTATCTGAGATTTAATGTGTGAATGTTAAAAGACTAAGAGTCTTTCATAATGAGTTTATTTGAGTAGCATTTCATGATTAAAATTCTATTATGTGAGGAGGTAGGTGAAATAATCACCTACCTCCGATTAATTTACTTGAATTCCGGTAGCCAGGAACCATGGGCTTCAATTAACTCATCTACCATCCGGACAATTTCGTCAATGCTTAACTCCGAACCGGTGTGGGGATCCAGCATGGCGGCATGGTAGATATGCTCTTTCTTACGTGTTACGGCAGCTTCAATGGTAATCAGGTGTACATTAATATTTGTCATGTTCATGGCAGCCAATTGTACCGGCAATCTGCCTACGCGGCAGGGATGAATACCCATACCGTCAACCATGCAGGGTACTTCAACACAGGCTTCCTGCGGCAGGTTTTCTATTAACCCACCCGTGTTCAAAACATTGCCGCCGATTTTGAACGGCTTATTTGTTACAATTGCATCTATTATGTAAGATGCATATTCCTCAGTGCGTGTATGAGTCAGAGTCGGGTTTTTGACAAGTTCTTCCCTCAGTCTTTCCCAATTCTTTATCTGGCTGATACAACGCCTTGGATATTCATCCAGAGGGATATTGTATCTTTCGATTAATTCGGGATATTTGCTCTTGATAAAGAAGGGGTTATATTCGGCATTGTGTTCACTGGATTCCGTGCAATAGTAGCCAAACCTCTTTATATATTCAAATCGTACCATATCATGGTGTTTCTCTTTTTCGTTCTTTTCAATTGCCCTTCTTCTGATTTCAGGATATAGGTCAACGCCATCTTTATCATAAATTTCAAGAAGCCATCCCATGTGATTAATTCCGGCTATTAGATCTCTATGGCCTTCAATCTTATCTTCCATTCCAAGGGCTTGCAACAGGCCGCGGGAGCAGACCTGAACGCTGTGACATAAACCAACTGTTTTAATTGGGGTATATCTAAGCATATATCCTGTTAATATGGACATTGGGTTTGTGTAATTTAGGAAATAGGCGTTTGGGCAGACTTCTTCCATATCCCGGGCAAAATCCTCTAAAACGGGAATTGTTCTTAGGGCCCTCATTATGCCGCCAATACCCAAAGTATCGCCGATTGTCTGTCGAAGTCCATATTTTTTAGGGACTTCAAAATCAATGATTGTGCAGGGGTCGTATCCACCGACCTGTATGGCATTTACAACAAAATCTGCTGATCTGAGCGCTTCTTTACGCTGTTCAACCCCAAGATAGCTTTTGATCGTGGCACGGCCGTTGTTGATGTTTCGATTTATAGCTTGGAGCATTAATTCAGAATCTCTCAGGCGCTCAGCGTCAATGTCATAAAGGCGTATCTCACAATCCTTTAATGAATCGACGCATATGCAATCGCCTAGCACATTTTTGGCAAAAACCGTACTGCCGGCACCCATAAATGTTATTTTGACCATATTATCAACCTCCTTGATAAACTATTATACTTCATCTTCAGACAATTTTAAATTCTAAATTGCAATAATAAATTGAAATGTGTTTTCTTTTTATGTTGTAGTGTTGCCATGAAGGAGAAGGGGCATTAAGGAATATCATACAAATCATCCACACTTAGGTTCAGCATATCCACTATTGGGAGAAGTTTATCCTTTATGGGAAGCTGGGATACGGCATGGGCGTCCGATGCAAAGTTGTGCAAAGATATCGAATATTTTCATGAGTCGATCATGAGGCATGCAACGAAATGATCTGAGAATTTGTCCAACTATATAAGCAAGGTCATAATAAATTATCAAAGTTATACGATAAAGACCGATAATTCGCTATTTTTTGTTTCTTTATTACAAGGCAAGCGGTTACAAAGGTTGCTTTGCTGTATTATTATGTTATAATATAACAATATTGAGTATGAAGTAGACGAAAAATACAGTTCGTGTCGAACTTAAATATAAAAGGAAGCGAATATCTATATGTTATCAAAGAACAACGATATGGACATGTGCAACGGGCCGCTGTTCAGCAAGATATTGATTTATGCGCTGCCGATCATTGTAATGAATATATTGCAACTGCTGTTTAATGCAGCGGATATGATAGTTGTGGGGCGTTTTTCGGGAAGGGAAGCTTTAGCTGCAGTTGGTGCTACCGGTGCCCTCATAACCCTTATAGTCAATACATTTATGGGGTTATCAGTAGGTACTGTTGTCCTCGTAGCGCAAGACTATGGGGCTGGCCAAATGTCGGGTTTGAAAAAATCCGTTCACACCTCCATAGCCATCAGTATAATCAGCGGATTGATTGTTATGGTAATGGGGCTGGCTTTTTGTAAGCCTATGCTGATTCAAATGGGTACTCCCGGGGATATATTAAATCTGTCGGTGCTATATATGAAGATCTTCTTTATGGGAGTACCGGCTATGATGGTGTATAACTTTGGCGCAGCTATCTTACGAGCTGTAGGAGACAGCAGGCGTCCGATGTACTATCTTATCATTTCAGGAATTGTAAACGTAATACTCAATCTATTTTTTATAGTTGTGCTGCACATGAGCGTTGACGGTGTGGCATGGGCTACAGTCATATCCCAGTATCTCTTAATGTTTTTAGTAATAATCTGTCTGATGCGAAGTAATAGAGGCATACGCTTTATGCCCCGGCAATTGCACATTGATAAGCATAAGCTGAAGGAAATTGTGAGGATTGGCCTGCCAGCAGGTTTACAGAGTCTGTTATTTTCCATTTCCAATGTGATGATCCAGTCGGCTGTCAATTCATTTGGCTCCACCATGGTGGCGGCCAGCTCTGCTGCAGGTAATGTGGAAGGATTTGTGGGTACCACAATGAATGCGTACTATAATGCGGCTATTACTTTTACCGGACAAAACATGGGTGCAAAGAAGTATGATCGGATCGATACTGTAGCAAAGATATGTACGGTGCTGATCTTTGCTACATGGATTCTGATGAGTGGTGCCGTGCTGCTTTTCGGCAGATCGTTGCTTGGCATGTACACATCCGACTCGGAGGTAATAGAGCTTGGCATGTTGCGTATGACGGTTTTAATGGCTGCATATTTTACCTGTGGTGTGATGAACGTATTTCCCGGTTTGACCCGTGGTATGGGATATTCAGTGTTGCCCATGCTCTGTACGTTGATAGGAGCCTGTCTCATGCGTATCGTTTGGCTGAAAACGGTTTTTGTCTTGACCCCCACGGTGGTTATGCTTTTTGCCTGTTATCCGGTAACTTGGGGATTGGCAGGCCTTGGACAGGTAGGTATCTTCTTTTATGCACGGCGCAGAATCAGGAAAAGTGCCGGGCTTTCGGTTAAATCTATGACACGTGCGTTATATTCCCGATAGATGATTTCTATAGAATAATGAGGTGTTGTTATGAAAATTGCGATAGCATATTATTCCCGGCATCACGGGAATACAAAAAAGCTCTTAAATGCAATTAAGGAATTGGTGAATATAAGACTCATTGATGTGGTTGAATGCAAAGAGGCAGATTTATCTGATTATGATATAATTGGTTTTGCATCCGGCACATATTTTGGAAAATTCAGCAGGGCAGTTATTGAGTTTGCTGAGAACAACCTGCCGGGCAATAAGCGAGTTTTTCTGATAAACACCTATGGCGTGAAAGGAGACTATACAAAGGAAATGAAACGAATCATTGCCGGGAAATCCTGCCAATTGCTTGGAACTTACGGTTGCAGAGGTTTTGATACATTTGGACCTCTGAAGCTTATCGGTGGAATTGCTAAGGGACATCCTGATGAAAGAGATGTTAAGGGTGCTGTAGAATTTTTTGAGAGAATCATTCAAGAATAAAAAAAGAACTTATGCATAATAAACAGCCTTCTATGGTTAAAATAACCGCAGGAGGCTGTTGTTGCATATTCCACTTTATATAACGCATAAACTGCTGTCAGTTCTCCCTTGTATCTAAGCTCATCATTATCCAAGAAAACCAATTCATTTTTTTTCAGATATATTGCCAACCTTGATACTTTGAACGGTCGGTTCCAAGGATTAGTAAATGCTTATAGATCTTCTCTATTCCCCCTCCTCTTTGCCTAATAGGTTCCCCAGAGCGCTTTCAGTTCTGCCGGAAGAAGATGGTTTTTCAACCAGAAAAAATCGTTTTTCCAACTTAACGGGATGGAAAAAATCCTTTTGTAAAACAGGGGGCTGGCATTGTCAGTTATAAGTTTTGTTTAATTTCGCCTTGCTACAAAAAATTCTCTTGACATATTAAGAATTATAATTATAATAAAATTGTAATCATTACAAATAAAAATATAATATAAAATAGAATAAAATACAAACTAGGAAAGGGAAAATATATGAGAGGTATGAAAGCGAATTTGGAGTATATAACAAATAAACTAAAAAACAAAAACATCCGCCTGTCTCACCAAAGGCTGAAGGTGCTTGAATATATGGATCAGCACAGGATCCATCCCACGGTGGAGCAAATTTATCATGGCCTTCGTGATGAGATTCCAACTCTGTCCAAAACGACAATTTACAATACTTTGAAAACATTGATGGAAGCCGGCCTGGTTAAGAGCATAGCTATTGATGATAATGAAACTCGCTATGATATTAGGACCGATTCGCACGGACACTTTAAATGCCTTACCTGTGAAAACATATACGATTTTGAAGTCAATATGGATTCCATTAAAATCGAGGATTTAAATGGCTTTAGGATATATGCCAGAGATATGTATTTTAGCGGTATTTGCCCCAAATGCATTGAGCAGAAAAGGGAAACGGACAATTAAATTGACTGGGCTATCTAAAAAGATGAAATAAATGTGTCCAATGGAGCTTCTTAGAGAGATATTAATTTTTTAGGATATAATAAATAAAAATTCAAGGAGGTATAAAAATGTCGGAAAACAAGGTGTTAAAACATTTAATGGAAGCTTTTGCCGGTGAATCCCAGGCAAACAGGAAATATGCAGCTTATGCAAAGAAAGCCGAGGCAGAAGGCAAGAAAAATGCAGCCAAGCTTTTCAGGGCAGCTTCCGAAGCGGAAGCTCTGCATGCTCAAAGGCATTTGCAGGTAGCGGGAAAAATTTTATCAACAGCAGAAAATCTTCAAGATGCGGTAAATGGTGAAACCTACGAATATGAAACCATGTATCCCGAATTCATAAAAGCGGCCCAAGAAGAGGGAAACAGAGAAGCCATTCGAACCTTTACCTATGCAATGGAAGCTGAAAAGGTACATGCAAAACTTTACAAGGAAGCCTTGGAGAATCTGGACGATGAGGAGGAAGTCTTTTACTATCTGTGTCCCGTTTGCGGCAATATTGAAAAAAGCGTTCCTGAGAGATGCAGCATTTGTAGTACACCTGGTTCCAAATTTATCAAATTTTGAATTAAGTTAAACTAATTTGAGCTGTCTAAGGATTAAGAATAAGAAACGGATATAACTGTGATAAAACCGACTAACATAACGGTTTTATCACAGTTTTTTATTGTGAAAAAATGTTTTTGCATTGACAAATAGCGGGATCATATCATAATATATAAGTAAATTATAAATTACTTATATATGTTTTATCTATTAGGTATAAGTTATGCAAATAACATAATTTCTTACTAGAAAAGGGGAGTATAACATGAAAAAGGCAATAGTTAATACGGCAGAATGTGTAGCCTGTGGGGTGTGCGCAAAAACCTGTCCGCGTCAGGCCATAACCATATTTCATGGGATTTATGCGCACGTCAACGAAGACTTATGTATTGGATGCAAAAAGTGTGAGAAAGAATGTCCTGCTTCGGTAATTCAGGTTGTAGAAAAGGAGGTTGCATCGTGAAAAGATGGTATGATTATTTATGGATATTTTCTGCAGCATATATGATCTCGGGCTTTTTTAATATTCTTTTCGCATGGGTAGGGCTGATCTGTTTTATTACTCCCTTATTGCTCTCGATTATGGGTAAGGGTAAAATATACTGTAACAGCTATTGCGGCAGGGGACAGCTATTTGAATTATTAGGAAGCAGGCTGAAACTATCTTCAAATCGTAATATTCCTGCTTTTATAAGAAGCAAGTGGTTTCGTTACGGCTTTTTAGCATTTTTTATGATTATGTTTTCGATAATGATTTTTTCTACCTATTTAGTTTTTAACGGGACTAAGAATTTGGAAGAAGCCATTACTCTTTTATGGACAATTAAGCTTCCATGGAACTGGGCATATACCGGCAAGGTATCACCTTGGATTGCCCAATTTGCCTTTGGATTTTACAGTGTTATGCTTACCTCCACGATTTTGGGAATGATAACAATGTTTTTCTTCAAACCCCGCTCATGGTGTGTATATTGTCCCATGGGTACGATGACTCAGGCTATAAGCATATTAAAGTACGGAAGGAAGATGAGGTAGATGGAACAGCAAGCAAAAGAAATAGCAGATTTGTTGAAGATTATGGCAAATCAGCATAGATTGATGATTTTGTGTTACCTGATTGAAAGACCGATGAATGTTAGTGAATTGCATGAAAAAATACCGACCATATCTCAATCTGCTTTGTCGCAACATTTAATCCTGCTAAAAGCCCACGGTATTTTGACCTCTGATAAATACGGACTACAAAATGTTTATCGCATTAACGATGACAGGATTAAAAGGGTTATACAAACTTTAAGGGAAACCTATTGTAAGCCCGATAACAGCATATCCTACTGAGTTCTAGACGCAGAAAAGCAGGGAAAATGGCGTATGTAATAATTTTTTATTATTTGAAAGTTTATATAACAGTGTTAGTTTATAAGAAAAAAAGCGGTTTATAAAAATATATATATTGTTTTTATAGTTGCCTTTATATTTTTCACGATCATCTTTTTAAATGATTCGGTACAAAAACCGACAATAATTGAGGGGAAAAGTGTCGATTGAAATCGATGCAATTGTCGTAGCTGAAGATAAATGGCTTGTATTGAAAACATGATTTAACAAGTGCAAAAAGGGGATGTTTGCATTATGCTTTGGAAAGACAGATATGAGCTTGGGGTTCCTCGAATTGACAGGCAGCATAAAGAGTTGTTCAGGCGTGTCGGAGCGTTTTTGCAGGTATTGCGATCGGAGGTTTGCTGGAACGAGAAAGTTATCCGGTTACACGAAATGCTGGAGTTTATGAAAAGATACGTTGTGGAGCATTTTCGTGATGAGGAGGAATACCAGAAGAGCATCAATTATCCTCGATATGAAATTCACAGGAAGATACATGCAGACATGGTCAAGTATGTGTCGGAGGTCTCCAAACAGTTTGAACAATCCGATAATAACGAGGAATTGATGCAACAGTTTGGCGGCAGGCTTTTGGCATGGCTGATCAACCATGTGGCTGCAGAAGATCAGCTCATAGCGGATTATGCAAGAAAGAAGGGGATGAGCGGAAATGATGGATAATATCTATAGTGTATTTGTTGACGCAACACAAAGGGTATTCAGTCTGATGCTTAACATTTCGGAGATTTCCGATCATCCGATCAAGTCGTTCAGATGTGATGACGAGATAGATATCGCTATCGACATTGTTGGCGATCTCAACGGGAAGGTTATTTATCGTTTTCCGGTCTCTACATCTCTTAACATGGTAAACATCATGAGCGGCATGCAGTTTCAGGCAGTGGATGTCTTTGTAACCTCCGCAATATCGGAAATTGCAAACATAATAAGTGGCAATGTCCTTACCGTGCTTGAAGAAAGCAATATAAAATGTGATATATCGCCTCCGGTGCTATATAAGCCTGACGAAGACAGGGAAGAGAACAGGGAATACGAACTTCAAACAAGTTGTTGTATTGGTACAACAATAGGTGAAATATATCTGGATATAAGATTGAATCGGCCCTCATGATCTTTCCGTTTCGGCTGGATTTGCTCTTATTATATACTGAACTCAGTTTGCAATCGGTTTACCGAGATGTGGGTTTAAAAAGGCTTCTTTAATTAATACCTTTTTCATTAAGAAGCCTTTTTTTATTTGTCTTTCGGTTAAGAAATAATATTTTTCTTACTAGTTTTGAGCATATATTACCTATACTCCAAATCCACCGGTTAATAGAATAATAAATAACTTGACAGAGAGAAAAACGCAGACAATCGGATGGAAGAAAGCATTCTATGGGCTGTAAATGATAGAATGATTTCACCAAATGAAAGGACAATTCGATAATTCAGAATTTAGGAGGTGTTGAGGAATGCAAGAACAAGTTCAAGAAAAAACCAGTACTTTTGACCAGGCAGATATTGATAAAAACAAGACAATGGCAGGTCTTGCCTACTTGATCTTTTTCCTGCCGCTTCTGGCTTGTCCTGAGTCGAAATATGCAAAATTTCATGCTAACCAGGCACTGCTGCTATTCATTGTTGCAGTTGGGGGAAATATTGTATTATCTATAATTCCATTTATTGGATGGGTGCTACTCCCTATTTTTGCTGTGGTTATCTTTATCTTTGCAATTATAGGTATGATTAACGGTTTTACCGGTAAAGCCAAACGGTTGCCAATATTTGGAAAATTTAATATTTTGAAATGATAATATCCCATAAAACCTAAAAACTTGTCCTTAACGGAAAAAAAGCAGATCTGCTCTTCCCATTACTTAATACGCAGGTATCATGGATTAGGATGCGAACCGGCTTAATAGCCGGTTTCTTTATTTTCATTAATATCCATTTTCCCGACAAAGTAATACGCAATCTAACTTAATTTCGACTTAGTGATAATATATAATATAGCTACACTGCTGTTCAGCTGACTTGTAGAGCGGGGAAGGATGTGATACAATACCTTACATATACGGAATACTTTTTAATATCACTGCTAGATATTATAGCGTTTTAAATGGAAGACCATATCTTTAAAATGTATGCCATTTGCTATTAGGGTTGAAAGACTGTAAACTGCTTTACTGTCTGAGGGATTGTTATGGATTTAAGAACAGTAATGTTATTACTGGCAATCGGCTCCTTTTTATTTGGGCTGTTATTGATGATATTTAAATATAAAACCAACCCACAAGAAGTTCCTTTCTGGATAACTGCAAAAATTCTACAGGGTACCGGCTCTTTAATACTTTACCACAGGACCAATGCCTTTGATAGTCTGACAATAATGGCAAATATTGTTTTAATATTGGGGTGTGCTTATGAAGCCTGGGCTATCCGAATTCTGTCCGGCCAAAATGTAAAGCGACAACTACATATTATAACATCTGTCGGGATTATTCTGGTATGTTATATAACGGCTTTTGTGGTCGAACCATATCGAAAAGGATTATTCTTATTACTCCAAAGCACTTTTTACTTCTTGCCAAGTCTATTTTTGTTTAGAAAATCGGGTGTGAAATTTTCACTGCATTTAATTTTGGCTGTGTGCTATTGTATCACTGGATTGATATTTTTGTTAAATGTCGCTGTATGTATAGTTTTTCCCGCATATGCCTTAAGCCAGGACGGTAGTATAATGTTCAGCATTATACCTTTAGTGAGTTTTTGTATATTTTTAGTAAGCGGTTTTATTATGCTAATGCTTGCTAAAGAAAGAAGTGATTTGCAATTATTAGAAATTCAGGAATCCTTAAGAATAAGCGAAACCAGATTCCAGCGAATTGTGGAGACAGCCATTGAAGGTATTCTTGTTTTTGATAAGGATTACAAAATTATTTTTGCTAATGAAAACATGGCATCGATGTTGGGGTATAAAGTTGACGAAATGCTTGGAAGGGCATACATTTCTTTCTTCCCCGAGAATCAGCTGGAAGTATACTATCATCAAGAGTCTCTTAGGAAAAGAGGGGAAGATTCGGTTTATGAATGCCGCCTTCTGACAAAGACTGGGCAAAACCGCTGGTTTTTGGTTTCCGCAAAACCGATTATGGATGATACCGGAGGATTTGAGGGTTCTTTTGCCATGTTAACGGATATAAATGAAAGAAAGAAAATGGAGCTATTGTTGGAAGAGTCTAACCGTCGGTTGACCGAATTAAGCAATCAAGACAGCTTAACGGGAATCGCAAACAGAAGATGCTTTGATGCGACACTGGAACATGAATATTCCAGGCTTAGTCGTTCAAATTCCAAATTGTCAATCATACTGTTTGATATTGATCATTTTAAGGAATACAATGATTATTACGGACATGTCATGGGAGATGAATGTTTGCGTCAAATCGGCAGGGTATTGGAAGACTGTATTAACAAGGATGTTGATTTGGCGGCTCGCTATGGGGGAGAAGAGTTTGCCTGTATATTGCCCGATACGGACATTGAGTCTGCAGCAAAAATAGCAGAAAGGATTTTACAGAGAATTCAGGATTTAAAAATTGAACATAAGGCATCCCCCGTTTCGGAATTTGTTACCGCTAGTTTTGGGGTAACAACGGTTAAATATTCGCCGGGAATCACCCCATCCAAAATTATAGACATGGCCGATAGACTGTTATATCAAGCTAAAGCTTCCGGCCGCAACAGGATAGAATATGCCGAGTTTATATGATTAAACCGGTGAACGAATATATCAGAAAAAAAGATAATAAACGGGGATTTGAATAATGCTCAGATCCCCGTTTATTTACATAACCCGATAGTTTCATTCTGCAGAATGTCAAATATTCTTAAGGGCTTCCAATATTTCCTCTCCATGGTTCTCAGGCTTTACTTTGTGGTATATTTCTTTGATGACTCCTTCTTCGTCTACAATATATGTGATACGTGCGGTACCCATAGAAGTTTTTCCGTACATTTTCTTTTCCTGCCAGGCTCCGTATTTTTCTATAACTTTGTGATCAGGATCGCTTAACAGGTAAAAAGGTAAGTTGTATTTGTTCTTAAATTTTTGATGAGAACTCGTATCATCTTTACTTATACCTATAACTACTGCACCTGCTGCTAGTATATCATCATATACATCCCTAAAACTGCAAGCTTCTTTTGTGCATCCCGGTGTATCATCCTTTGGATAGAAATATATAACAACTTTCTTACCCTTAAAATCCGATAAGCTGATTTCTCTTCCTGTTTCGTCCATTAACGTAAAATCCGGGGCTTTATTGCCAACACTTAACATGTTATTGCCTCCTGTTCTTTTTTCCTCTTTAATTTATATTTACCCATAGAATTGCTAATAAAGCATTTTTTATCGACAAATAATTATAATGAACATCAGGGACCGGAAGTTTGGAATTGACAAAGAACAAGTCAATCGTGTTATTTACTTAATAGAGGAGGGGAAGAAATAAAAAGGACGCCCCTCTCCGGCATTAACAAAGCTTCTCCATTGCCGGGTGGAGACGTCCATTTATTATATATGCTTGTATTTATAATTTTAGATCACAATACTTTAATTTCATCAGCGGGTGATGCAAACGGACCCGGGATAACTTCAAGACCTCGGTGATTTCCGAAGTAGTCAGAGTCAAAGCGTATGGGCGTTCCATCCGGGTTCTCGAAGTATTGTTCCGGTTCGAAAGCCTTACCGAGTATTTCGGTGTGGATCATCCGAACTCTGTAATCCCTGATGTAATCAAATATATTTGTTTTAAGATAGTAATGACCGTCTTTTTCTGTAAGTTCAACCTTGATCTCCTGATCGCCTTTTTCAACCAGCAGATAGTTTACTTCTTTTTTCCATGGTTTAGCACCATTTAAATATGCATTTCCTTCGCCCCAGATTGGCAGATGGCCAAAATGGACGGGCTCTAAAGCTCTCATATTTGGATGCTTGGAAAAATCAAACTGCCCAATCCATTCATCATATGTGGGGTACTCGTCGAAAACGTGAGTGCCGACCTGTCTGTTTTCCCGGAAAGACACTTGTGGATCATGATCATTACGGATTACATAATCTTCGGATGGCCACTTCTGGATAAATATATTGTTGTAGAAACGATTATCACCGTGAAGAATAGTCATAAAGCCCATTACTTCTGTACAGTGTGGTATATGGTACGGGGTATATCGCCAGGTGGTTCCGCCGCCAACCGATGTAAATGCACCACAGATGAGGTTGTGAACCAAAGCCACGCCTTGTGTCGCAAAGCGAAGGCTGACATCTGATAGCAGGATATTATTATCAATTAGTGTTGGACCATGGCTGACTTCTACAAATATATCCTGAGAATTCATACCGCCTTTGAGTATTTTTGCATACGGCGGCCGCTGGTTATCATGAAGCAGGTNNCCCAGTCGCACCAGATTCCCATTGTACAATGGTGTATATGGTTGCGGCGTATGATCACGTCAATGGCTGCATGCAATTTTATACCGGCTATTTCCGCTCCGCCAAGCTCCTGCATGTTGTTTATATGATGGATATGGTTGTCCTCTATAATGCTGAACACACCGCCCATCCGGCCGATAATGCCGCCTTGTTCACAGTGGTGGATATTACAGCGGCGTATTATATGACTGCCCACCTTTTCTTTCAGCCAACCGTGATATTGGCCGCGGCAAACCGCATCCCGTTCCATCTGGGTAGGGCTCTTGACGTGTTTATTTGTGAAATAATGCTCGTTATCGGGATCATAATATTTACCCAGAGAAATGCCGGCACACTTGCTGTTTGAAATTTCACAGTCTTCTATTATCCAGCCTTTGCTCCAGTGAGGGCCGATCATGCCATCCTGAAAAGCTGCGGGGGGTGCCCAGGTAGTGGCTGCTTTGTCAATTTTGAATCCTCTGACCGTAATATAGCTGACACCTGTTTTGGATGGCATAAAGCATCTACGTCGTACTGTGATCTCCACATTTTCCTCATTGGGGTTGAGATCCTGGAAATTGGCATAAATGACTGTTTCATCAGTTTCTGTATCCTGTTCGGTATACCACTTATAAATAGATTCTTCCGGTACCCAGCTACACTCATAAACTTCGCCTTTGAGACATTCCTCAAGAGTTTCAGCTTCATACATAGCTTTGTCATTTAAGAAAACACAACCGGTATGTTTGTTGGGCTTAGCAAAATACCAGTCTCCAAATACTATGGTTGTGTAAGGGTTGTAATCGCCAAAGAAGCTGTTTGGGATCCGACACACCCAGACATTATCTTTGTAATGCTTCCAGGTTTTTACCTGTTCTGCTCCGGTAATCACAGCCCCAAGCGGTTCAATGCTGACATATGTAATACGTGCATCTTCAGTACCTGAATGAACAGGATCTACATATTCCCGGTAAATACCCGGCGCTACCAATATTTCATCACCGGGACGCGCCACTTTCGCGGCATCATTGATGCGTTTGAACGGTCTCGCCTTGGAACCGTCGCCGTCTCTCGCGGCAATTACATCTACATAATATTTCATGAGAATCCCCCCATTATGAAATCTATATATATGGGTACTGCTTCAAGTATATAATTATAATATTTGGGTTATATTGTCAAGATTGGATCTCTGTATCATTTTTTAGTATCTTATTTAATATTGCAATTAGAGTTTAATATACAAAGAAACTATAGAAAACGCATGGTAGACAAAAATAAAATCAAGGAGTATTATATGTAGTGTTACAAGCTATGTTGAGGGGGGCAAACCAAATGAAATTGATAAAAAAAGGAAAAACAAAGGACGTTTACGCATTGGAAAACGGCAATATCCTGCTCAAGTTTAAGGATACTGCAACTGTTGGTGAGGATGGGCAGCTCGATCCCGGTGGGAATAAGGTAGGCGCCACAATTGAAGGATTGGGACTTGCATCCTTGAGGATATCCAAATATTTTTTTGAAAAAATCAATGCTGCCGGTATTTTAACACATTATATTGACAGTGACCTGGACGCGGGAACTATGACGGTAAGGCCGGCAACATTTTTCGGTAAAGGAGTAGAGATTATCTGCCGGCTTAAGGCAACGGGCAGTTTTATACGCAGATATGGTGATTATTGCACCGAAGGACAGGACCTGGATTTTTTGGTTGAAGCCAGTCTTAAGGATGATGACCGTGGAGATCCGATGATAACGTCGGATGCCCTTGATATGTTGGGTATTATGAGCAAATCCGAATACGAAGAGGTGAAAACACTGACCAAGCGGATAACTAAAATAATCCGTGATGATTTAATGGAAAGAGGATTGACACTGTATGATATAAAATTGGAATTTGGCCGGATCGATGGAAAAGTGGCACTGATTGACGAAATTTCATCTGGTTGCATGCGCGTATATAAAGGCGACAAATGGCTGCATACAGTGGAGTTGGAGAAATACTTTTTATAAATCTCTTTAATTCAGTTATTGGAATAGAGAGGGTTGATAATGAGATTTAAAATTGTTAATATGACTCAACTAAACAGGGCACAGATAATCCAGGCGGCTGAAATATTAACTGATAGTATCCCAATTGGTTGGCCAACATTTAAACACGCATTAGATGAAATAGACAGGCTTTTATCTCCAGAAAACACCTTGCTTGCTGCTGTCGGTGATGATATTGTCGTTGGTTGGGGTGGCATACTTCCAGCATATAATGGAAATGTTTTCGAAATACACCCGCTGGTCGTCCGCAGTGATAAGCGAAGGCAAGGAATTGGCAGGGCAATTGTTGCCGCTTTGGAGGATGGAGCCAGGAAGCAAGGCGGTCTGACAATATATGCGGGTGCCGATGACGAAAGGGATGACGGTGAAACATCCCTTGCAAATGTTGATTTATACGATGATTTGCCGGGGAAGATTATCAGCTTTTCTCCTGGCACACATCAATCGGGCTTTTATTTAAAGCTCGGATATAAGATTATCGGGGTTATGCCCGATGCAAACGGAATAGGCAAACCGGATATTTTCCTTGCAAAGCGTTTATGGTAATTGGCTGGGCCGATTACTTATACAACCGGCTCACGAGCCAAATCACTGTAGGGATAATGCCCTTTTTCTTTAAATAATCTGAACAGCTCTGTGCTTCCATTATTCATTGCATATTCCATTTAACTTCTGAGAATTTCTATATATACTAAGAATCGATATCTTTTGCCATCAATGACAAAGTCAGTATTATCCTTTTTGTATTCATCTGTTGCAAATGCCGTACCTTGTTCACTAATAAATTATGGTCCAGTTCATTCTTTTCATATATTGTAACGAACAAGGTTTTAGTACAATAGGAATTCTGACGGTATCTGCTTACTTGGTGTCGTTTATGAAGCAAAACATAGTGCATTTTTGCTTTAAGCCATGACAATCAGCGTGATATTGTGATATCATATAGAATATAAAGTATAACAATTCTTTCAACAAATAGTTGAAGGAATTGCTATGCTATAGACTTATTTGAGAAACTATAATTATAAGTTAATATTTCGAATTGCAATTATCATCCTTTATATGATAAGATTCAGGAGTTTAAGGAGAATATATGCGGAGAAGAAGATATAAGCTTAGGAGGACCGCCATGAACGGATTTCATGCATTAATGTATCATGAAATAATTGATAGAGAAGGATATAACAGGGAGCAATACAAGGGGATTAAAGTACAGCAGGCTTATCATGATATCCTTCCAGAAGATCTTTTTTGTTTTAAGGATGAATTTGAAAAACAGATGGCCTATCTATATGATAGCGGCTATACTACCCTTACAACAGAACAGGTAATTGATTTTTACTATAATAACAAGTCAATCCCTGATAAATCCGTTCTTTTGACTTTTGATGATGCTTATAAATCGGTATTGTTAAATGCCTATCCAATTCTGAAAAAATATAATTTTCATTCGGTTTGTTTTGTTGTATTAGGCTGGCTTTTTGATGAAGCGCAGGAATATAGGAAGGATTACTCGGTTTGCATGTCTAAGGCTGAGCTTTTAAGTATGAAAGATGTTTTTGAATACGGAAATCATACTAATTTATTACATACCAGAAAGGGAATGAAATCTGATTTCCAAACGGAAGATAAAGATATCATTCTGGCAGACTTAAGCACGTGTGAAGCCTTTGTTAGCACAAAGAAGATATTTGCGTATCCTTTTGGCCTATATACAAAAGAGAACATGGACTGGTTAAAGGAATTCGGTACCCTTGTTGCGTTTACATCTTCTGCCGGTTTCAATACGAAGGAAACAAATCCTTTGGAACTTCATAGAAATGCGTGCAGGCTTCAATATAGTATCGATGATTTTATTACGATGATAGAGGTCTAAGGGGTCAATACACCTAATAGGACTGATATAGAATTATTAAGAGAAGGGAGTAAGTGTTATGGAGTTTAGATATTCAATGCCCACCGAAATATATTTTGGTGAAGATGCAGTGTTAAAAAATAAAGAAGTGTTCAGTGCTATAGGCAAGAAAGCTTTAATTGTTACAGGAAGACGATCTGCAAAAATAAATGGATCGTACGAAGATGTCAGGCAGGCACTGTATGAAACAAATGTGGAATTTGTTCTTTTTGATGAGGTGGAGGAAAATCCATCATTAGAAACAATAGAAAAAGGAAGAGAGGTAGGAAAGAAGAATAATGTGGATTTTGTAATAGGGATCGGCGGTGGGTCCCCTATGGATGCCGCAAAAGCCATTGCTTTATTTATTAAGAATCCTGAAGTAAACAAGGATAATATATTTAGTGCAGGAAAGCTGGATAGCATCCCGGTAGTGGCCGTACCCACAACTTCAGGTACGGGTTCGGAAGTTACTCAATACAGTGTAATAACTACACACAAGGACAGAACAAAGAAAAATCTTGGACAAACCATTTTCCCCAAAGCAGCCTTTATAGATGTTAAATATACTTATGATCTGCCATATAATATTACCGTAAATACTGCTATTGATGCTTTTACCCATTTAGTGGAAGGGTACTTAAGCGCCGACAGCACTTTCATGTCAGATATTTATGGAGAAAAAGGGTTTGAGCTGTTCAAATACTGCTTTGAAAAATTAGTTGCCAAGGATTTGAATCCTGAATTCAGAAGAAAGGTCATGCTGGCTTCGGTTATGGGGGGGATACAAATTGCGCAAACAGGAACATCCCTGCCTCATGGAATGGGTTATCCGCTGACTTATTTTAAAGGGCTTCCTCATGGGCTTGCCAATGGTGTTTTAACTATAGAATACTTAAAAAGCTTTAAGGATCAGACGAAGATAAACAGAATGCTACATCTTTTGGGATTAAGTAATATAGAAGAATTGGCGGTTATTTTGAATAGCTTGATTGATGTAAAGATAGATATAACAGAAGAGGAAATAAATGAGTATTCAAAGGTATTATTGTCTGATAAGAGGAAGTTGAGGAAGCACCCCGAGGAAGTAACTCATGAAGACATTGTACGCATATACAGCAATAGCCTGCTAAGAAATTAGTTTCATGTTGCTTGTAAGTTATTTCAGTAGCCAACATATTGTTGGCTTTTTTCCTTTAATTTTTAGTAAAGACTGGTATGATCCATACAAAATTAAAATAAAGGGGCAATTTTATGAGAGAAAGAAAACAGGATAAATTGCTCGGCATTAGAACGGTAGGAACAAGAGAATGGGAATGGTTATTAGACAGGATTCATTATAACCGTTATGAAGCAACACCATACAGGGCTTTGGATATTCTTTCCGAAAAATATATGTTTAGCTGTGTTAACAGAATTGTGGATTTTGGGTGTGGCCGGGGCAGAGTGCTGTTTTATTTGCATAACCGGTTTCATATACCGGCAATAGGGATTGAAGCCAACCTTAAAACATATGAAGAAGCGATTGAAAATGCGGCAATCTATAGTTTAAAAGCGAAGCATATTACTGCACCTATTGAATTTATACATGGCCTTGCCCAGAATTATAAAATCGACAGGAGAGACAACTGTTTTTATTTTTTCAATCCGTTTTCAGTGCATATATTTAGAAAAGTTGTTGATAATATTCTGCTTTCTGTAGAAGAAGACGGAAGAACGGTGGATTTGATTCTCTTCTATCCTGTACACGAGTATATAGATTTTCTTGAAACCAGTACACCGTTTACAATCATAGATGAAATAAATGTACCGGAAGCCGATGATAAAAATGATAGGTTTTTAATATACCGATTAGGAGAATAGATGTATCGACTTATTGGATAAACTCTCGTTCTGTTATTGACTTTGTGTGCTTTTAATCCTATAATTTGATTAAAATTGTCTCATTTTTTGAAATGTGCTGAAGAAGGGGTTCAACAGGCTGATGGGTATGATGTACCACAACATAATACATCAATGAATATATCTGCCTATTTATAGAGAAGGAAAACAGGATACAGGCGGAGAATTTATTCAAAAAATTAGGCAAAAAATATATAAGATAAAAATTAAAATATGAGGTGATATGATGTCATTGAATGCCGAATGGAGACATAGGGTTTTAGCGTGGAAAGAAGAGCTGACGAGACATTTTTACACTCCTCTCGGTGAGATTGAATGGGAAGGTTTTACGACCCAGCAACAGCTCACTTACCATCAGGCATTGGAATGCGATTTTAAACCTATGCCCACCGGTACAAAATGGGGGGCAAAATGGGAATATGGCTGGTTTAAAGGCTACATAACGTTGCCCGAGGAAGCAGTCGGTAGACGTATAGTCCTCAGGATTGATGTAGGTGGGGAAAGTGCCATATACGTCAATGGGAGGAATGCAGGTGCAAAAGATAATGAACACAACGAAGTTACGCTGACCATGAGCGGTACTCCAGGTGAGCAATATCAAATACTGGTAGAAGCTTATGCCGGTCATGGGCCAAGGATAGTAAGGACGGGGCCAACCCCGCCTGACCGTGTAACCGTTCCTGAACCCGGTCCAACTCAGGCTGTGGTAGGCACAAGCACTTATGGCATATGGGAGGAAGACGTATACCAACTATGGCTGGATGTACAAACTCTGTTTGAAATCAGGGAAAACCTGGATCCCGATTCATTGAGAGTAGCCGAAATTGATGCTGGCCTGAAGGATTTTACATTGATAGTAGATTTTGAACTGCCATATGAGGAAATGATGAAAACCATTCGTGCAGGCAGAGAACGCATAAAACCGCTGCTGGAATGTGTCAATGGATCGACGGCTCCAACTCTGTTCGCATTTGGGCATTCCCATATTGACGTAGCATGGCTGTGGCATTTGGCTGAAACCGAAAGAAAATGCGTCCGTACATTTGCGACTCAGCTGGCCCTTATGGAGGAGTACCCGGAATACAAATACCTGCAAAGCCAACCCCATCTCTACATGATGGTAAAGCAGCATTATCCCGAGCTCTATGAACGCATAAAAGAAGCCGTTCGGAAAGGTCAGTTTATTCCGGAAGGTGGAATGTGGGTAGAAGCCGATACCAATATCTCTGGTGGAGAAAGCCTTATAAGACAGTTTATACATGGCAAACGTTTTTTCATGGAGGAATTTGGTGTAGACAGCAAATTATGCTGGCTTCCGGATGTTTTCGGATATTCGGCTGCCCTTCCGCAAATTATGAAGGGATGCGGTATTAAGTATTTCTCAACTCAAAAGATATTCTGGGGTGCATATACTGGCGGTGATCCATTCCCCTATAATACATTTATATGGGAAGGATTGGATGGATCCGAAATACTGGTGCATCTCCACAATGACTATAACTCCCGTACCAATCCTGCAACCCTGATTAAGAGATGGAACGAACGTGTGCAGAAGGACGGTATGGCTACGCACCTGGTTCCCTTTGGATACGGAGATGGCGGTGGCGGACCAACCCGCGATCATCTTGAATACTTAAGGCGTACCAAGGACTTGGAAGGTGTCCCCAGGACCAGAATATGCCATCCTTTGGAATTCTTCTACGACCTGGAGAAGCGCGGTTCTACAAACAACAGATATGTTGGCGAGCTGTATTTCCAGGCACACAGAGGAACATATACTTCTCAGGCCAGGACAAAACTGGGCAACCGTAAGAGCGAAGTAGCTTTAAGAGAGGCCGAGCTTTGGGGAGTGGCGGCGAAAAGCTTTAAAAACTATAACTTGCCTTCTCAAACGTTGGATCAAGCATGGAAGCTGCTGCTGCTCAACCAGTTCCACGATATTATACCTGGTTCATCAATTCAAAGGGTATATGAGGAAGCCGAGGCTGATTACCAAAAGATAATTTCAACTGCACAACAGGTGGCACAGGAAGCAGCCGTCCAATTATTGGATGAATCCTCTGCTCAGGCCATAACCGTATTTAATTCATTATCATGGAACAGAAAGGCTGTAGTAACGTTGCCAAAAGATTTTAGAGGTGCGGTTTCGGCAGACGGACAGTCTTTGCCTGCTCAGGAATCTGAAGACGGCGTCATGGTGGAGGTTGAAGTTCCTTCCTGTGGATGGACTACTCTATATCCTGCAGAACCTGAAAAAGTTGAAAATACGCTCAAGGTTGACAGTCGTTCTTTGGAGAATGAGCTTTTGCGAATTGAGTTCAATGATAAAGGTGAGATCATTAGCATTTTTGATAAGGAGATAAATCGCGAGCTTGCTGCCGGTCCATGCAACAGCTTCAAGATGTATAAGGATGTGCCCGGCAATTGGGATGCATGGGACATTGACAGCATGTACAGTCAGACACCGGTGGAGCTTGAAAGTGATGCCTCCTTTGAAATTATATCGAGCGGGCCTTTGATGGCTTCCATAAGGGTTAAGAGGATGCTCAATAATTCCCTGATGACCCAGGATATTATATTAAGGCGCAACAGCCGCCGTGTGGATTTCGTGACAACAATTGACTGGAAGGAATCGCATAAGCTGTTGAAAGTGGCCTTCCCGGTCGATATCCATACGAATGAAGGAGTGCACGAAATACAGTTTGGGCATATTAGTCGTCCGAACCATAAGTCAAGGCCCTTTGATGCAGATCGGTTTGAGGTATGTAATCACAAGTGGTCTGCCATAATGGAGCAGAACCGCGGTTTTGCTGTATTAAACGACTGCAAATACGGGGTGAATGTACTGGGTAACAGCATTAATCTCACATTGTTGAGAGCACCGTTGGCACCGGATATGAATGCAGACAAAGGCTTTCAGCACTTTACCTATTCTTTCTATGCATGGAATGGGTGTTTTATGGAAAGCGATGTGATTCAAGAAGCTTATGATTTGAACTATCCGGTTATGGCCGTAGAAGGGGCGGTGGAAAAATCTGCTTCGTTATTCTCTCTGGATGCTTCCAACATAATACTGGAAACCGTCAAACCGGCGGAGGATGGTTCAAATGACATCATATTACGCTTGTATGAAGCAAAGAGGACGGCTACCAGGTGTATCCTTACAACGGCGTTCCCCGTTGTGGCGGCTGAACAGACTGATATGCTGGAGAATAGCGAAAAGGCCCTTGATGTACAGGGAAATAAAATATGCTTGGACTTCAGGCCTTTCGAAGTCAAGACCGTACGCATTAAAATGGGCTGAAGGTGAGCAATAAATCAAGGTTTTTAAGAGCAGAAAGCAAAATTTTATATAGTAGGGTAAGGCACACACAGTAAAATAAGGTCTTTCTGAAGAGAATCTCTGACGGCACTGGTTGACCTGAAATGTCCATCCTATATTGAGGAAGGAGGATATTCGGGGCTGCATCCAGTGCCGTAAATATAATCAGGAAATAATTTATCATGGTTTTGTTTGGATGCGGTGCTGTAACGGTATTGGTTTTATTTAATGCACATCAAGGGTTATTCCAAATAGGGAGGAGAGAATATGAAAGCAAGGGTTATATTGGTTGGCGGATTTCTGGGTGCCGGGAAAACATCGCTTCTCTTTGAGGCCGCCAACAAACTTACAAAAAATGGAAAACGTGTTGGCTTGATTACAAATGATCAAGCTCCAGAATTGGTAGATACCACATTTCTTGAATACACAGAGGGAGCTATCAGGGAAGTGAGTGGAAGCTGTTTTTGCTGTAATTATGAAGGTTTTACCGATGCAGTTCTCCATTTGATAAAGGATAAACAAGCGGATATCATAATTGCCGAACCGGTAGGGAGCTGTACGGATCTCTCAGCAACAATACTGCAGCCTATGAAGGAGCATTTCGGAAGGGATTTTGTTATTGCTCCTCTGACGGTATTGGTTGATCCAAAACGCCTGTCAGATATCCTGGACGGAAGATATTCGGGTCTGCACCCCAGTGCAGTCTATATAATCAGAAAACAGATTGAAGAGGCGGATATCATAGCGATTAGCAAAGCTGATCTGTTAACTCCGGGTGAAGCTGAAGAATTGAAGAGGCGTACGGCAAAGGAGTGGTCAAATGCCACGGTGCTTACAATAAGCTCCAGAACCGGAGAGGGCATGGATGAGTGGATGAAGGAAGTGACCAGTCGGACCGATGCTGGCTCAAACTTGGCGGAGGTGAATTACGACATTTATGCTGAAGGCGAAGCAGTTTTAGGATGGCTCAATGCAACTTTGGAATTAAAGGGGGATTCAATAGATTGGGATAAATTTGCAGAGAATCTGCTGAACGCATTAAGTCGTCGATTTGATGCTTCGAATTCTGCTGTTGGCCATGTTAAGCTGATCCTTCAAGCCAAGGATAGTTTTTTGATTGGTAATTTGACAGGGAATAATGAGGCTCCAAACATACGGAGAAGTGCAGGGATTGCAAACGAGGCTAAAATGACTCTGAATGCCCGGGTTCAGATGGAACCTGAGAAGCTGGAGAAGATCGTATTGGAAGAGATGGCCGCTGTCTGCGGGACTGATATAGAATCCAGTATTCTTGCCCTGCAGTGCTTAAGTCCGGGGCGCCCTCAGCCGACTTATCGGTATGATCATGTAATAAAAGTATCACAGTGAGACATAAAATATCAAATTGATTGGTTAAAATATGTAGACGTTACCCTCCGGAACTAGTTGCCAGGGTAATTGAGATAATGTTTTCCAATTTAAATAAACTTATTTCTGAGGGAGATCCGGATGAATTAATTAATACGGCTAACAGGGTGACAGATATAATTCAGTTTGGGATTTCCGCGACATAGCTATAAAATTTATGGCTGGAAGTGGAATATTCGATTAACGTTTTACATAACATACCGGAAGGAGGAAGATTATGGGAGTAGCATTTAGCGTGAAAGACGTATATTTCAAATATCCTTCATCTAGGGAAGATACCATCAAGGGAATAAGCTTTGATGTGCATGAGGGCGAAATTTTCGGGCTCCTGGGTCCTTCCGGGGCGGGGAAATCCACCACACAGAAAATACTGATAAAACTCCTTGAGAATTATAGGGGAACTATCGAGTATTTCGGCAAAGATCTTAAGTCCCTTGATAATTCATTTTATGAGGAGATTGGAGTTGGATTTGAGGTACCCGTACATTTCTCCAAATTAACCGCCCTGGAGAATATGGAATTTTTCTCGGGTTTTTACAAAAAGACTGCTGATATCCAGGAATTAATGGAGAGAGTTGGGCTTTGGGAATACCGTGATGTCAAGGTCGGCGAATATTCTAAGGGAATGAAGGTGCGGTTAAACTTTGTCCGGGCAATGCTCAACAATCCCCGGGTTCTTTTTCTGGATGAAGTGACAAATGGGCTTGATCCTCGGAATGCCATGATTATAAAGGAGATGATTGCAGAATACCGGGACAAAGGCGGAACGGTTTTTTTGAGCACCCATTTGATGAATGACGTTGAGCAGTTATGCGATCGGATCGCATTCTGTGTAGACGGCAGACTTGTAGAGATTTCGACCCCCAGAGACCTAAAATTGAAGTACGGAAAGCGGGAAGTGAAGGTTGAATACAGGGAGAACGGAACCATTGCTAGCGCTGTTTTTCCCCTCGATGGTATAGGGTTTAACGACGAATTTCTGGAATTGTTGAAATCCGGGAAGATAGAGACAATTCATACCGGAGAAACCTCCATGGAGGAGATTTTTATTATCGTGACAGGGGTTGAACTGAAATGAGTAGATTGACAAAACTTGTTGTAGGTGAATTAAAGCGGCTGGTGAGATACAAGATACTGCCTGTCAGCCTGGCAACCGCAATTGTATGGATTGTGTTGCTTTTATTCCTCTCCGAAAATGAAGCACGTGAAATAGTTCCGCTTCTCATATGCGTTGATGTAGCTGCGATGTCGATCTTACTGCTTGGCGCTTCTCATCATTTTGAAAAGCAGGAGGGGACGATAAAAACAATGATGGTGATGCCGGTATCCCCGGGACAGATTCTGGCGGCTAAAACTGTAGGCTCAATGGTATTGGCTGTTGAATCGGCTGTTGTTACATCTGCTGCCCTCTTCTTTATTCACAGGATTACCTTTAACTATCCTGTGCTCCTGTTGTTTGTTGTAATAGCAGGTGTAGCTCATGCAGCAATCGGCTTTGTTTTTTCCCTGATAAGCAGGGATTTTACCTCCATGCTCGGTCTCCTGTTGGCGTATATGTTTCCGTTTACCATACCTTCAATTCTGTTTAGTTTTGGTATAATCGATGCAAAATACGAGTGGTTGCTGATGGTTTCACCGTATCATTCGGCAAGTTATCTTATTACCTCTGCTGTGACCGGTGATTATGACATTGCAATGGTGCTTGCGGGATGCCTGTATCTGACAGTTCTGGCTGCAGTACTTTTCAAGTATGCAGTTTATCCTATGTATAAGGACAATGCGGCAAGGGGGTAATTATGTATGAGCAAATATCTGTCACTTATGAAGTACGAAGTTAAAACCATTATTAGGGATCCTATAAATCTGTATATGTCTTTATTTCCGGTTATCATGCTGTTTATGTCATCATTCGTTTTTCCGATGATATTCGAATCACTCGATCCGATGCAGGGAACCGTGCTTAAGATAACAATGCTTTTACTGCTCATTGTCATACTTGCATTCGGTTCATTTTTCCTTGCTGCCATGGCCACTTTTCTGCTGTTGGATCACAAGGATGAGAATACATTGAATACCATTGCTGTTACTCCGGTTGGCACCTCCGGCTATTTAAAATTTAAGATGGTATACATATACCTGATGTCAGTTGTCGGGAGTGTCGCGATTCTTCTGGGTACAAAGCTGATAGCCAGTGACAAATACACAATTATGGGCACATCGGTTTTCGATAATATAGACATTTACCATATTGTTTCCTTTGCTATGGTAAATGAACTTTTTACCCCGACTTTGGGTCTGTTACAGGGCGCTTTAGCCAGAAACAAAGTGGAGGGTTTTGCTATTATAAAGGGAACGGGCATCCTGGCGTTGGTACCTGCTTTGATGGTCCTGGAAGCTTTTCAAGGTGAATTACAATATATACTGGGGATATTTCCGAATTTCTGGGCAATAAAGGGTATGGTTCTCAAATTTATGCCGGTTGAAAACAGTGCAAATCTAAGCTATCCATTATATCTTCTTATTGGCGGAGGATACAATTTGATTTTACTTATTGCGGCATACAGGTTTTTTCTCAAAAAAGCGCAGTACTAGGTGTTTGATGTATCTTGCTTATCATTTGGAACATCTCCCGGTAAGTGGGATGGTATTGGCGTCGATCCAAGCATGTATTGCTTTTGTTGAACTTTAACTTATCTCCTTATTTTATTGTTTATATTTTACGAAAGCCATGATATTTGCAATTCTGCCGGTTGTTCGTGTATATGAAACATATACGATGTCCATATCTGAAATACATGTTATATTTAATTATAGTTAATCTTGATGTCATGCACTGTCAATCGGGAGATATTATGGAATATAGAAGTGAGGAAGGCACTCCTTAAGATGAAGGTATAACCGTGGTTTATGGAAAAGGAATTAATGGATACATTGGAGATTATAATAAATTTGATCTGACCGGTTCAGGAATGATGATATTTGAGGGAGAAATAAGATGATTTCTCAATCGTTGAAAGAAACTATCAAAAATGTGCTCAACACTTCTTGTTTTAAGATTGATGAAATTCGCAGCGGCTTTTCCAAACGGGTATACAAAATCATAACGCAGACCGACAGCTTTATTCTGTATATATGGTGTCGTCCGTATGACAATAAGTTGACCGAGAATAAAACAAAGGGAATAGATTATCTATTTCCGGATGGTTTTGCATATTTCGTACATAACACCCAATTATTAACCGATATGGGGGTTCGCGTACCTTATATTCTCACAGCCGGGCATCATGACGATGGCGATTTTGATTATGCAATTGATGAATGCTTTAAAGGTCAAAGTTTGCATGATTATATGAGAAACGGTGGTAATGTTGGGGATATTGCGGATAAAATCATGGCGGTCATGGACAGGATGGCATCTAAAAAGCGGATATTTTATGGCCCTCCGATGGAAAATAAACCCAACGATATTTCTGAGGTACAGTTAGTATTTAACTTTACTGCAGAAGAGCTAAATATTGCATCAAAGTTGGACAATGAAGTTTCTGTCTTGCAGCCAAATGTACTGCAGAATGGTGAAATCGGACTCATTGATATAGAGGGTATAAAATTTTTTGATATTGAATATGACTGGGCGGTTATAAATCTTGTTTATGGTGATACGATACCGCTACCGAAGTTTATAAATACCGAGAAGCTTGAGTTTTATAAGCTGTGTTTGAAAATAGGATATATTTCGGCAGCAACCGACTATCTCAAAAATGTAGATGGCAATGATAAATGGTTTAGAAATGTTCGTGAGAGCAATTTGTGTGATATAAAAAGGATGTTGTTAAGTACATCATGTTGATGACAGGCGGGCACAAATAAGGTGGCCTGAATTGTTCCAACGGATGATATGGGGTGGCTTTTAGCTATCCCATATAATTATTACTTTGAGAGCAATGGGGTATAAAAAAACTATCGGAAGGCAATATAATGCAACTTCGAAATATAAATCCTGCAAATAATATGTATATAACATATAATTATACTTGATAACAGTCATTACCAGGTATATAATCATAGGAAAAAGCCGTTATGGAACAAGATATTTGAAAAATTTGAGGAGGAATTGAATATGAGCTCGAAATCTTACAATCCTTATGCAAATGCCCAAGCCCAATTTGATCGCGTAGCTGAAATGATAGGGCTGGAGCAGGGTGTCCGTGAATTGTTACGCCAGCCCATGAGAGAATATCATTTTACAATACCGGTGCGGATGGATGACGGAACCACAAAGATCTTCAAGGGTTTCCGTATACAGCATAATGATGCCAGAGGACCTGCAAAAGGGGGAATTCGTTTTCATCCTCAGGAGACGGAAGATACAGTTCGAGCTTTGGCAATGTGGATGACATGGAAATGTGCTGTAGTGGATATTCCTTTAGGCGGAGCCAAGGGTGGGGTTGTCTGCGATCCGCACAATCTCACAGAGGGAGAACAAGAAAGACTGTGTCGAGGATACGTAAGACAGCTATCAAAGGTTATCGGACCTTGGAACGATGTCCCTGCTCCGGATGTTATGACAAGCGGAAAGCATATGTTGTGGATGCTTGACGAGTTTGAGACTATTGTCGGAGGGCGATATCCCGGTATGATCACGGGGAAACCTGTAGGAATGGGTGGCTCCCTGGGAAGAACGGAAGCTACCGGTTATGGGCTTATCTATGTACTGCGTGAAGCCCTGAAGGAATTGGGGATAAAGCCGGAGGATACAACTGCCAGTATTCAAGGTTTTGGAAATGTGGCCCGTCATGCGGCTAAGATGTATCAAACCATCGGAGGGAAAATCCTGGCCGTATCTTGCTGGGATAATGCTGACAAAAAGGCATATACTTTTGTTAATAAAGAAGGCATAGATGTTGAAGCCATGATTTCCATTACCGATACATACGGTAGCATAGATAAAGAAAAAGCGATGGATATGGGTTGTGAGATACTGGACGGAGAGGCTTGGCTGGAGCAGGATGTGGACATTCTGATACCGGCGGCACTGGAGAATCAGATCACTTTGGTTAATGTTGATAGAATAAGCAAGAGTGTTAAAATATTATTGGAAGGTGCCAATGGCCCGACTACTCCCGATGCCGATGATGTTATAAAGCAAAGAGGCATATTCTTGATTCCGGATTTTCTGGCCAATGCAGGAGGGGTAACCTGCAGTTATTTCGAACAGGTTCAATGTAACATGAATTATTATTGGGAAAAAGATGAAGTCCTCGATAAACTGAATACGAAGATGACGGCTGCCTACAAAGCGGTGAGCGAATTAGCCAAGAGGAGAAATCTATATATGCGGGATGCGGCTTATGTAATTTCCGTTAGCCGCGTAGCACAGGCTGTGAAAATGCGTGGATGGGTATAATTCTGTAGCGCAGCAGATGATAAAAAGATTGATTATAAAAGGTGCAATGCCATGAATAATCATACCTTTCATAATGAATATTCATTGGACAACTTAAAAGAGAGGGCAAAGGAATTAAACTGCCTTTATCAGGTGGATGAGATTTTGGGCAACCAAAGGCTGTCACTTTCAGAACTTTTCAATCAGCTGATAAAAGCGGTTCCTTCTGGTTTTCAATATCCGGAGATCTGTCGTGTAAGAATAGTTTATCAGAATCGCAGCTACCAATTGCCTGATTTCAGGATAACACCGTACTTGGAAAGCTGTGATATCAGGATGGATGATAAATGGGTCGGAACCATCGAAGTCGTTTATATTGAAGAGATCCCGATAAGTGAAGAGGGATATTTTCTCGAGAAGGAACAAAAACTCATTCGAACAATTGCTGATCGTATCGGGCAGACATTGCTGCAACGTCACATCAAACAAGTTATGCAAGAATTGGACAGTTCCAGGCATGTCCTCGGCGAAAGGGAAGGTTCCGGTAATGAATGGCTTGTAATTGTTGACCTCCTAATAAAGACGGATCAGGATATGCTGCTTAATATCTGCAGAAAGATGATACATCATCTGTGCAAAAGTGGTATTAAGGAGGCAGAAGAGATACTGTGGAAGTTCAGTTCTGAGTCAAGGCTGCTCTTTGACTCAGAACTGAATTATCCTCTGGAGAAATTGCCGCAAGGTGATTTGCTCCATATATCCGAAAAAACGTTTGAGATTGCCTCAAAGCATTTGAACCCAAAAGAGATTACTATAAGATTAAAGAGATGGATTCAGGAAGAGAAAACTAACTCCTTGATAAAGAGTATTGATCGGGTGGATGTATCGGTGGGTGAAATAGTTGATGCCATCACCCGTTACAGGAATATCAGTGCTTACGGCAAATCCTATTATTCCCCCGCCGAGCATTGGCTTACCGTAGCTCTCATTAGGCGCTTTTTATCGGAGAAATTAGAATTTATCTCCATTGCCAGGCCGCATATAGAAGTCAACGATTTTTATGATATTGTCACACACCTGATCTTTCCTGAAGGCAGTCACGGTAAGATTGGTGGAAAGAGTACGGGCCTTTTTTTGGCCCAGCAGATTCTTAAAAAGGCGGAAGCCGATTCTCCTGGCCTATATTCTGTTAAGGTGCCGAAGACGTGGTATATAGCTACCGATGAAATAAAAGAATTTCTGCACTATAACAATCTGGAAGAATTAAACATACAAAAATATAAAGAGCTATATGAGATACGGCTTGATTATCCCAATATTATTCAGACTATGAAGAATTGCAGATTTCCGGAGGGAATAATAAAAAGCCTATCCATGGCTTTGGATGATTTTGGTGATTCTCCTCTAATCGTCCGAAGTTCAAGTCTGCTTGAGGATCAAGAAGGGGCGGCATTTTCTGGAAAATATAAGAGTTTGTTTTTGGCCAATCAAGGTACCAAAAAGGAACGATTGGAAGCGTTAATGAACGCAATTGTTGAAGTCTATGCTTCAATGTATTCGCCGGATTCCATTCAATACCGGGCTGAACGGGGCATGCTTGATTTTCCTGAAGAAATGGGAATTATGATTCAGGAGGTAGTGGGGACAAAAATCGGACACTATTATTTTCCCCTCTTTTCGGGGGTTGCATTTAGCAACAATGAGTTCCGTTGGTCTCCCAGAATCAAACGGGAAGATGGCCTGATCCGTCTTGTGATGGGACTGGGGACGCGAGCTGTTGATCGGGTAAGCGACGATTTTCCGGTATTGGTCTCCCCCGGGCAGCCTAAACTGAAGGTGAATATTGCACCCGACGAAGTGAGATATTATTCGCAGAAAAAAATAGATCTGATCAATTTGAAGAAAAATGTATTTGAAACTGTTGAAATAGAAAGGCTTTTAAGAGAATTTGGGGAAGAAATCCCTAAAGTTTATCAGATTGTATCGGTATACAAACATGATTATATCAGCAAACCTCTGGCCTTTGATATAGATTTTCAGAAGGATGAATTGGTAGTAACATTTGACGGGCTTATTTCTGATACACCCTTCATTAAAAAGGTCGATCTCATTTTGAAGAAGCTACAGGAAGAATTGGGCACTCCGGTAGATATAGAATTTGCTTCGGATGGTGAGAATTTTTATCTTTTACAATGCAGGCCGCAGAGTTTTGGTGCCGCTCATTCACCTGCACCTATACCAAAGGATGTTGATCCGAAGGATATTATCTTCTCGGCCAACAAATATATCTCCAATGGAATTATTTCGGATATCTCCTGTATAGTATATGTGGTTCCTGAGGCATACAATCAAATTCATGAATTCGATGATTTTATTAACATAGGAAGGGTTGTGGGGCAGTTGAATTCCTTGCTCCCCAAACGTCGTTTTATCCTCATAGGACCGGGACGTTGGGGCAGCAGGGGAGATGTCAAGCTGGGAGTACAGGTGCGCTATTCGGATATCAATAATACGGCTGCTCTTATAGAGGTGGCCCATAGAAAAGCCGGATATTTACCCGAGCTATCCTTCGGGACTCATTTTTTCCAGGATTTAGTTGAGGCGGATATTCGTTATCTTCCCCTGTACCCCGATGACGCTAATATAGTTTTCAATGAAAAGTTTTTGACGGGATCCGACAATATGCTGCCGCAGTTGTTGCCTCAATGGGCCTATCTGAAAGATGTTGTAAAGGTTATTGATGTGCTTAAGGCTTCCCATGGTAAGGTATTAAAGATTGTTATGAATGCGGAGCTGGAGGAAGCTCTTGGTTATTTGGAGTCCCCCTCAGAACGGAGGGCGGACTCATATGAGAAAACTGTTAAACCCGTAAGAATAGAAAAAGATACGGAGTTTAACTATGACGACAGATATTGGCGATGGCGTTATCATATGGCAGAGCGTATAGCTGCAAACCTTGATCCGAAACGCTTTGGAGTTAAAGGGATGTATTTATTTGGAAGTACAAATAACGGTACTGCAGGCCCCGGCAGCGATATTGATTTGCTTGTCCATTTTGATGGTTCTGAAAGACAGCGGGAAGAACTTTTGCAGTGGCTGCAGGGATGGAGCCTGTGTCTTGCAGAGATGAATTATCAAAGAACCGGGTATTTGTCTGATGGCCTGCTGGATGTGCACATCATAACGGATGAGGATATTGCAAAAAAGACGGCTTTTGCCGTCAAAATCGATGCAATTACAGACCCGGCCCAGCCTTTGAAGTTAAAGAATAATGCGGAACGATGAAAAAGACCGGATATTCGTATTGAAAAGGCTTTATTGACAAATGGATTATTTTGTCTATATAATTTTTATGTAATAGCATTTAATGACAACGAAATATGGAATAAAGGGGAGTAATCCATTGCACGATGCAAGTCCCCCAATCGTCAATCCGGTGCCGGAGTAGCAGTATACGAGGCACCCGGTTGGGAGGCAGACGCAAGTCTGAGGATGAGACCTTTATCCGGCTCTGTATTATGGCTGGAGAGAGGTCTTTTTGATTATGCAAAAAATACAGCCTGATTTCATATTCTGCAGGCTGGGATGATTTGTTGGAAATATGAAATAATATTCTCCAAAGGGTGGCCTTGAAAGTTTTGCTTTTTTCAGAAAGCTACCTTCTCCATTAAGGATTACCGGTTTCCGATTCGCAATAAAAAGACGAATAAGAGAGGTGTTGTTATGGAAAACATAAAATGGCACACGGTGTCAATAAGAGAGGTCGAGGAAAAGCTGTCAACATCGTTTGAAAAAGGGCTTTCAAGGGACGAAGCGCGCCGGCGTCTTGAAAAATACGGTCCCAATGAACTGGAACAAAAGGATCACAAATCAGTTTTTTCCATGCTTCTGGATCAGTTTAAAGATTTCATGGTAATCGTTTTGATAGTAGCTGCCATTATTTCCGGCATTCTCGGTGAATTAACCGATTCTATCATAATAATGCTCATTGTTATTCTTAACGCCATTTTGGGTGTTGTACAGGAGTACAAGGCCGAACAGTCGCTTGAAGCTTTAAAGAGAATGGCTTCACCTGCTGCAAAGGTTATAAGGGACGGAAATCCCGATGTCATTCCTGCATCCCAATTGGTAGTCGGAGACATTGTAATTCTGGAAACCGGAGAGCTTGTTCCTGCGGACATCCGCCTTGGTCAAACGTCCAATCTGAAGATTGAGGAAGCCGCATTGACGGGTGAATCGGTGCCGGTTGAAAAGCACAGCGAAACATTGGAAGAGGAAGATATATCCGTTGGTGACAGGTTGAATATGGCTTATTCGGGCTGTATAGTAACATACGGACGGGGTAGGGGTATTGTAGTAGCCACTGGTATGGACACCGAGATGGGCAGGATCGCTGAGATGATACAAACCCATGAAGATACGACCACCCCTTTGCAAAAGCGCCTGGAAGTTTTGGGGAAAAGCCTGGCAACGGCAGCTTTAGCTATATGTGCGGTGATTTTCATTGTAGGCATACTATATGGCAAGAATATATTCAATATGTTTTTGACTTCGGTTAGTCTGGCCGTAGCCGCAATACCCGAAGGGCTTCCTGCTATAGTGACAATAGTGCTGGCCATAGGGGTACAGCGTATGGGCAGGCGCAATGCCATCATACGAAAGCTGCCATCGGTGGAGACCTTGGGCAGCGCTACCGTGATATGTTCCGATAAAACCGGTACGTTGACGCAAAACCGTATGACAGTGGAGCAGATTTATTACAACGATGGGTTTATCAATACACGCCAGCTCACCGATAAAAATGAAATTGATCAGCACCTGCAGCTTTTAATATCCGTCGGTATTATGTGCAATGATACTCAAATCGTGGTCGAAGGGCAAGACAAAAAAACCGTTGGTGATCCCACCGAAACGGCATTGGTGGAACTGGGTTTAAAGGTAGGACTGGATAAGGATATTATGGATGCGGACATACCCAGGGTCGATGAGCTGCCCTTTGATTCTGAAAGAAAGCTTATGAGCACCGTGCATAGAATGGATAACGGATACCGGGTGTTCACAAAGGGTGCCCCCGATGAGTTGGTGGCCCGGTGTAATAGGATTCTTTTGAATGGAGAAGTTGTGGAACTGTCTCAGCAGCAGATGCAGGAGATCTGGAACGCAAATGATAATATGGCGTCCAAGGCATTAAGGGTGCTGGGGCTGGCATACAAAGATCTGGATACAATTGAATTTTTGAACAAGGAGGAGGAACTGGAAAAGGATCTTATATTTGTGGGTCTGGTCGGCATGATAGATCCGCCAAGGCCGGAAGCAAAAGAAGCCATAAAGATATGTAAACGGGCTGGTATAAAGCCGGTTATGATCACCGGCGATCATAAAATTACCGCAGTGGCAATTGCAAGGGAACTGGGGATCCTAAAACACGAAGATGAGGCTATAACGGGAGCAGAATTAGAACGCCTTTCGGATGAGGAATTTAGGGAAAGGGTGAAGAATTATTCGGTATATGCTCGGGTATCTCCAGAGCACAAGGTTAAGATCGTCAAAGCATGGCAGAGCTGGGGAGAGATAGCTGCCATGACGGGCGATGGAGTAAATGATGCTCCTGCTCTTAAGCGGGCTGATATTGGCGCTGCTATGGGTAATATAGGTACCGATGTGGCTAAAGAAGCTTCCGATATGGTGCTTACCGATGATAATTTCGCCACCATTGTAGCGGCAGTCGAGGAAGGAAGGATAATATATTCAAACATATTGAAAGCAATCCAATTCTTACTGTCATGCAATATAGGCGAGATTCTGGTGCTGTTTATTGCAACCATGTTAAACTGGCGTGAACCGTTGCTGCCAATACATATACTTTGGGTTAACCTTGTAACCGACAGCCTGCCGGCCCTGGCCCTTGGTGTGGAACCTGCCGAGCCCGATATCATGGATAAAAAGCCCAGGGATCCTCAGGCCAGGATATTCGACAAAGGCATGATCGCAAGAATTATCTATCAGGGAATTATGATTGGAGCATTGACCCTTACGGCTTATGCAATAGGTTTCAGGGATAGTTATGTAGTAGGGCAGACCATGGCTTTTTGTGTGCTGGCTTTAAGCCAATTGAGCCATGTGTTCAATGTACGCTCCAACAAGCATTCAATCTTTAGGATAGGCTTTACATCCAATCGTTATGTTCTGGGGGCAGTTGCAATTTCAGGATTGCTTCAGATTGCGGTTATAAGTATCCCATTTTTGGCAAATGTCTTTAAAGTGGTACCCCTTGAAACTAAACACTGGCTCTGGATATTGTTATTAACGTTAGCACCCGTCGTTGTTGTTGAAATTGTAAAATTGTTGGGTTATAATACGACAAAAGATGAAGCATCATAAGCGGTTGCCGGCTTGGATTAATGCAAGATGCGAATCTATGGACCCGTCTGGTACCATACGGTTTATCCTTTATAATACAGTAAATACCGATTAGCAGGGTAGAAATTGAAAATTTCTGGATACCGGATGGGTATACTTATATCTGGAATGGGAGGAGAAATGATGAAATCATGGAGCCTGCGTAAGCTGGTATTGTCAGGAATTTTAGCTGCATTGGTATTTGTAGTTACTGCATTTACCAAGATACCTTCCCCTTTTGTAAAGGGGGCTTATTATCATGCAGGGGACAGCATAATTTATCTTAGCGCTTTGGTTTTGGGACCCGCTGTTGCTGCAGTGGTAAGCGGATTGGGTTCGTTTCTCTCGGATCTGTACCTTGGCTTTCCCCTTTATATGTTTGCAACGCTGGTTATAAAAGGGCTCATGGGAGGCATTGCCGGATACTTTTTGTATGTGCCTCATGGCAGAGTATCATGGTCGAGGAAGTTTGTAGGAATTGCTGCAGCCGGCTTGTGGATGGCTATTGGATATTATATATTCGAGGTATTTATAGTTAGAATTGTTGATTGGAGGGCGAATATCCCCAACCTCTTTGCCAATATAGCTCAGGCTTTTGTTGGCGCGGTGATCTTTTTGGCATTATCCAAACCCTTGGAAAGGCTGAAGGACCTTTGATATTGTAGCAAATATGCTTATAAGCGTGTTTAATGCACGCTTTTTAATTTATCAATAAGGTATCCAATATTCCGCGTCAATTGGTTGCGAAATTTACAAAATCATAACTCTCTGTTATAAAGCTGTAAGCGTTTAATTATTTTTTGCAGGAATCCATTCCAGCCAGGTCGAATATATCCTTGTATCCATCCAAAGGGTATTGCTTAAAAGTCAGAGAACAATATATCAGATATTTTAAATCAAAAATAGGAGTGATGAGAATATGGCATTGATAAACCCGTTGAAATTTCTGCAAAAGGCACGGGAAAAAGGGGTAGCAATTGCAGCCTTTAACGTTCACAACCTGGAAACCATTCAGGCTGTAGCTGAAGGTGCGGCTGAAGAGAGGGCCCCGGTCATCATACAGACCACTCCCGGTACCCTGAAACATGCCGGAGTCGAGTACATAGCGGCATGTGTAAAGGTGGCTGCTGAGAAGCACAACATACCGATTGCCCTTCATGTTGATCATTGTCCATCCTATAACACCATTGTACAGTGCATAAGAAACGGCTATACGTCGGTAATGATTGATGGTTCTCATCTGCCTTATGAAGAAAATGTAGCCCTGGTGAAGAAGGTGGTTGAGGTGGCTCACAGTGTCGGGGTTCCGGTTGAAGGAGAGTTGGGACGTATTGGAGGTGCCGAGGACGATCTGACGGTGGACGAGCGGGAGGCTACATTTACGGTGCCCGAGGAAGCCAGGGACTTTGTTGAAGCTACCGGTGTTGATACCCTGGCCATAGCCATAGGGACGGCTCACGGGGTATATAAATGGGAACCCAGGCTGGATTTTAAACGGCTGGCCGATATCAGGAAATTGGTGGATGTACCTCTGGTTCTTCACGGTGCATCGGGGGTTGACGACGAAAGCATAAGGAAGGCTATTGCCGGAGGTATCTGCAAGATCAACATAGCCACCGAGTTAAAAATACCTATGGCGGAGGCTATCCAGGAGGTATTTCGGGCCAAACCAGGGGAAAACGATCCGAGAAAATATATGGGGCCGGCAAAGGAAGCTGTAAAACAGGTGGTGCGCAACAAAATCAGGCTTTGCGGTTGTAACGGACTGGCTGATGAATTGGAGGGACGCTGGTGATTCTTGCTATTGCTATGAACCCCGCCATTGATAAGGTGTATGCAGTAGACGATTTTACCGTAAACAAAATTTTCCGTGCTAAATCAATGGCGGCGACAGCTGGTGGAAAAGGGCTAAACGTGGCCAGAGTAGCACGGACTTTGGGTGAAACGGTTATGGTCTCTGGTTTTGTTGGTGGCAGTGCCGGTCAGTTTATAAACAATCAGCTTAGGAAAATCGGTATTATAAGCGAGTTTGTGCAGGTTGACGGGGAAACGAGGACATGCATTAATATATTGGATGAGAAGAACGGCACCTCTACCGAGGTTTTGGAACCAGGGCCAATAATTGCCCCCGATGAGTACCGCAATTTTTTACAGCGATTTGAAGGGCTCCTGGACGATTGTGATGTGATAACGGCTTCCGGAAGCCTGCCTCAGGGAGTACCGGCCAGCTCTTACAGAGAGCTTATAAGCATTGCCAGAACCAAGGGGAAAAAATTTATACTGGATACCAGCGGTGAATACTTGAGAGAAGGTATCAAGGAAGGCCCTTTCATGGTAAAGCCCAATCAGCATGAACTTTCGCAGGTTATGGGATACAATATATCATCCAGAGATGATTGTATTAGGGCATTGAAGCAACTTAAGAAGGCCGGCGTCTGTTTGCCAGTGGCCACCCTTGGGGACAAAGGTTGTGTGGCTGCCTTACATGACGGCATATATCATTTTTATTCCCCGCCTATAAAGGTAGTTAGCCCCGTGGGATCGGGGGATGCATTTGTTGCAGGCTGTGCTGTTGCATTAAGCAGAGGCAGGGAGCCTGTTGACGTGATAAAGCTGGGGATGGCCTGTGGTATGGCTAACACCCAATTTTTTGAAACCGGGATGGTTTCCAATGAGCTGGTGGATAGGTTTTTGAAGAGCATCCAAATTGAGATATGGAGCCGGGAAGATGTGTAAAAGCAGAATCGGATGATTCCGGCCAGCGCAATAATAGCTGTAAACGTTTTGTTTAGACGGTCCTGACTTTCGGATTTGATCCGGGTCAGGACCGTCAATGTATAGAAATGTAATCATTTGTTTATATTTTTGTGCTTTTGTTAATGATATAATCAATTTAGCAGTTCATGGCGTTGAAACGGAACAAAACCGCCATTCCGGCTGCTGTCTCCAGTTTTGTCATCTCCCGGTTTATGGCGTTGAAGTGGGATAAAGCCGTGATAGCGCTTTGTATACTTTTTGTTATAACGATGCTTTGGTATCTCCTGTGGTGTTTAGAAAAATATAATTCAATTGACATTAATAGCACACTATATGGAACGGGTGGAGGTAAAGGTGTGAAAGAGAGATTTTTAATAATAACTGTCCTGATCTTTTTTCTGGTACAGCCGGTTGCCGGGTATACGGCAATTGCCGAAGATACCGGGGGGATTATCATGAAGGCCCGGATGGGCTTTGACGGTCAGTTTAAGCTGGGACATTGGACTCCGGTTACCATCGATATCGAAAATACGGGAGAGGATATACAGGGTGTTCTGGAGGTTGAAATACAACAACCTAACAGGCTTACATCAATCGTATATTCAACCCCGGTTGTGATCCCGCAGGATACCAGAAAGCAATTTAATCTCTATGTTCAAGTAAACACTCTTCAAAAGGATTTTACGGTCCGGCTTGTCCGACAGGGTACTGAAATATCCAGCACTGAAATTAAGGGTATGGTGTCGGTTACAGGAGACAAATACATGTTGGGTCTCATCACGGATGACAGGGAGGCATTGAATTACTGGAAAGCTTCCCTGGGCAGCAATCGAATTTTCTTTGATTACCAAGCCGTGCATCTTGATATAGAAAATTTCCCGGACAAAAAGGAAATTCTTGATAATTTTTCAATTCTTATACTGAACAATGCCGATACCGGAAGCTTTACCCAACATCAGGCAGAGGCCCTGAAACGTTGGCTGTTTGACGGCGGCATAATGATTGTGGGTACTGGTGCCAACGGCCAAAAGACTCTGGCAGGCTTGCAGGATCGAATTCTTTCGACAACCTCATCGGGCATCGTACGGCTTGAAAAAATTGATGTCCTGGAAACCGTCGGAGAGGAGCCCATATCCGGTGATGCACCTTTCGAGATAATGGATTTAACAGTTGATAATGGGGATGCGGTGCTTCAGTACAAAAACAGGGGAATAGTATGGAAGTTGCCCCGTGGGGCCGGTTGTATTTTTGTATCGGCTTTTGACCTGGGCTTGGAACCCATTGTGAGTTGGACCGGGAATAGGATGCTTTGGGAAAACATATTGAATTCTCATCTGAGCGCCGAAAAGATAAATATACTGAAAAATAGTGGGATGAGCCAATATAAAGATGCCGGGATAGGAATCAGTCAGACTAATCGGCTCCGGGAAGCCCTGGGCCTGGGTATAAAGGAGATGGATTTGCCCTCGTTTTCAAAGCTGTTGTTAATTCTGGGCGCATATCTGTTGGCTGTAGGACCCATAAATTACATAATACTCAAACGATTTGACAGGCGGGAGTGGGCATGGTTTACCATTCCGCTTATAGTGCTTATTTTCTCCGGAATTATATATGGGTTGGGGTATACAGCCAAGGGCAGCGAGATTATAACGAATACCATATCGTTGATAAGACTGGAACAGGACGATGACACGGCCAGCGTAGAAAGCTGCATCGGAATATTCGTTCCTAAAAAAGGGAATTACCAGGTTGGGATCGATGATGATTTACTGCTTGCACCGGGCAATGAGGATATATATTATGACTATTCCAACCCTTCGCCTGCAAGTAACCAAAAAGAACAGAAACGGCCTGTGGAAGCCAGGGTAGTGCAGGGTAAATCTCCTTCCATAACATTTTATAATACAAGCATATGGACCATGCGGGATTTTGAAGTAGACAGCATCGTGGATGGGTTTGGCAGATTGGATGCCGATCTCTATTTTGAGGGTAACAGGATAAAGGGGAGTATAACCAACAACACCCTCTATCCGCTGGAAGATGTGGTTGTGTATACCTGCTACGGATACCACGTGTTGGGCAATTTTGCAGCTGGGGAAAAGAAGCAGGTGGATGTACCGGTGTTTGCCAGAGTGGGACAGGGCCAGCTTCCCGGCTTGCGGTTTTACCAGCTGGTGGACGAGGTATTTCCATATCCCGATGGCAGGTCGGGCGGACACATGGATGCTGATGAACAGCGCGAGAAGTATATTCGAAGACAGATCATACAAAGATTGATAATGTCTTATCCGGGAGCACCATATCTCATTGCAAAGCGGGTATACAGCCTTTCGCCCATCCAAAGCTCCCTAAGCCTTATAGGTTTCAACACGCAGAGGATTGTCAAAAATATCAGGGTGAACGGAGAGGTGCCCGAAGCCACTTTCCACAGGAATGTTGTTACAGCCCAATTCATTGTACCTCATACCAGGGATGGAGAGGTATATATTCCGCCTGGTGTCATAATGGCTGCTTTAGCCGGAGAGAAGAGCCAGGGGATAGTATACAATGAAGGAAATACAGTGACCGTTATGGGACAGGGAACGGCTGTGTTTCGCTTTGATATGAAGCCATACAGTGATTTGGATTTTTCATGGCTTAAAATATACTTGAATTATGACGATCTAAAACCCGAATTATCAATATATGATCCGCAGAAAAACGACTATGTTGATACCGGCGAAGGAATCTCGGTGGACAATAAGCAATGCATCGTAACTATTGAAAAGCGGGTCTTGGAAAGATATATGACATCTCAGGGCGAGTTGGAGCTGGCAGTCAGGTTTTCGGTTAACTCAACGCTTTCCGGGAGGCCGGAAGGACATGGGTTGCTGCAGCTACCCACCCTATCGGTAGAAGGGAGGGCACGTTGATGCTGATCATTAGGGATCTTGTAAAGAGATATGGCAATTTTACAGCCGTAGATCATCTCAATATGCACGTGCAGCGCGGGCAGATATTTGGATTTATTGGTCCCAACGGGGCAGGTAAAACCACAACCATGAAGATCATAGCCACCCTGTTGGCGCCTACCTCAGGTCAGGTGATGGTGGATGGGGTGGAACTGCAAAAGGATCCTATAAAGATAAGGGAGAAGATAGGCTATATGCCTGACTTTTTCGGGGTGTATGATAACCTGAAGGTAATGGAATACCTGGATTTTTACGGCAGTGCCTACGGCATTGAATACAGGCAGCGTCGCAGGATTGCCGAGGATTTGCTGGAGTTGGTGGATTTGAGAGACAAAAAGGATGCCTATGTGGATACGCTGTCCCGGGGAATGAAGCAGCGGTTATGTCTGGCCCGATGCTTGATTCACAATCCCGAGCTGCTCATACTGGACGAACCTGCATCGGGGATGGATCCAAGAGCTCGTGCTGAGATAAAGGAAATACTCAAGGAGCTCAAGCGAATGGGCAAGACAATACTGATAAGTTCCCATATACTTGCTGAATTGAGTGAGATATGCGACTGTGTAGGAATTATAGACAGAGGCAGGATGGTTGTACAGGGTAGCGTGGATCATATTGTCCGACGGATGGAAGGGGAAGCCGTGGTCAGGTTAAAGGTGCTAAGGGATGTGGACAGGGCGGTGAAGCTGCTTAAGGAACAACCGATGGTCACTGGCATTGTGCAGGAGGAGCAGTTTCTGGAGGTGACCTGCAAAGGGAATGACGAAGAGCTGTGGAAACTGCTTCGCACTCTTGTAAACAGCGAAATTCCGGTTATATCCTTCAATAAAGCGGAGGGCAACCTTGAGCATATATTTATGGAGGTGACCAGCGATGAAGAAATGGTATTATAACCCGGTGTTGGCCAGTAGCCTTAAGACCAGGATGAGGGGCTGGAGAACGGCTGCATCGGTAACCGCTTATCTGGGTGTTATGCTGTTTATTGCCTATATCTTCTTTAAAATTTATATAGAAGCTCAGGCGATAAACGGGATTTCCGTCAACGCAAATCAATCGGTGGGGCTACAGGTGTACCTGACATTGGCAATTATTCAATTTGCGCTTATACTGCTGATTACTCCTGCTCAGACAGCCGGGGTGGTAAGCAGTGAGCGGGAAATGCAGACGCTGGACCTCCTTCTGTGTACTAAAATGTCCTCTGCGGCAATAATAATGGGAAAGCTGTTGTCTTCCCTTGGGTTCATACTTCTGTTGATAATTGCATCCATACCCCTTTTCAGCCTGGTGTTGCTGTTTGGCGGCATTGCCCTTGAGGATATTGCTATCCTGTTTCTGTTTTATATAGTTACAGCTTTTGGGGTGGGAAGCATAGGGGTATTCTATTCCACGCTTTTTAAAAGAACCGTTGTATCCACAGTTGTCACCTATGTTACAATTTTCTTCCTGGGAATAGTATCGGTGGTGCTGGGTACTTACATGATGGCCATGCACTACTCCCAGCCTTCTCAACCAGCGGACTACTATATTCCGTTTATCCTCTACATAAATCCTGGAGTGGGTTTGGCCGACCTTCTTTCAACACAGGCGGGAGGCCAGTATGTTCTTCCCTATGGAATAATAGGTTTGCTTATCGGGCAGGTGGGCAACATACCTCAGGGTTGGTTTCAACAGCTGCCGTTTTGGGTGAAAAATATCGGCGTTATATCCATCATAGCCACATTATTGCTTGTTATAAGCACATGGAGCATAAGGCCTAATAAGAGAATGGGGGCAAGGATATGGAAAGTCCGGCGGTCCGGTTGATAATGCAATGTGGGTATGGAAAGATAACACTGTTTTTTGAGAGAAAGATGCAATTTAAAAGGGTACTCAGAGAAAGAAGGGCTTAACAAATGGGGAAAGCGGCGGATAGAAGATTATACGGCGCTCTGAAGCGTATAAGAAGGCGTTTGCTCCTGCGCCATTTTGTGAGATTCATTATACTGGGAACTGTTGCTGCGTTGGTACAGGCAGCCGTATGGCTGGGAGCGTCATTCATTGTTCCAATATACTATATTTGGCATAAATCGGCCGTCTGCGGGGCCGTTACCTTAATGACGTCAGTTTTGGCAGGAGCTGTCTTACGGCCATCCATGCGGGATGCCGCCCGTGAAGCCGATCGGCAGGGTTTGCAGGAGAGGGCTGTCACCGCATATGAACGTATGGGCCTTGATGATGTTTTTTCAGTGGCACAAAGAGAGGATGCTATAAACAGGCTAAATGAGTTTGATGTCAGCACAATTCCGGTTATGCCACCCAAAAGATGGGTGTATTGGGGGTTAGCTGTATCATTGTTGATTTTTGTAGGCTATATTCTTCCAAACCCCCAGCGCGATATTGTAGATCGTCGTATAAGGGTGCAGAAGGAAATAGAGGAACAGGCGGAAAGGCTGCAAGAAAGGGTGTGGGACAATCTTGCGGGAGAGATCGACCTTTCCGAAGAAGAAAAGCAGGAGCTAATGAAGCTGATAGATCAGTTGGCAGATACTCTCAGACAGAGCAGGGATTATAGGGAAGTTCTCAAGGAAATCTCCAGAGCTGAACAAAATCTGTCCGACATGACAAGGCGGTTTCAGCAGACGCGAATGGCTTTGCTGGGGAGCGAGCTAGAAAAGCATGGATTGACCGGCCCTTTGGGCCAAGCCATCAGGGCTATGGATGCCCAGGGTATAATGAATGAGCTTGGGACTTTGAAAAAACGTCTTGAACAGGGTGATATGGTTCAGGAGGCCATGGAATCCCTCAGAAGGGCGCTGGAGGAAGCGGCCAAAGCTTTGCCGGAGGGCGGCTTAAAGCAGCAGCTTGAAAATGTTGCATCCGTATTGGCATCAGATATTGCCGGTGGTATGGCAGGTGAAAAGGATGATGTTCGGGAAGCCTTGGATACTTTGCAAGAAGTGCTTGTTGATGCGGTTCAAGGCAATGTATCCAATATAGCGGATATTTCGTTTTTGCTACAAAGCATGAAGGCCAGTATAGCCAGTGCGATTGGACAGGATTTTCGGATGGTTCAAAGGGACATGAGCTACGGTTCGGGCAACCAAAGCGGTGGTAATGGCGACCCCGATAGCCAAAACAGAGATGGTGGTAGTTTGGATAGCCAGAGCAGTGGCGGAACGGGCGGTGAGAGCCAGCATGGCAGCCAGGGGGCGGAAGGCACCGGCAATGTATCAGGCGGCCAGGATTCTGAAGGCTTCGATAATGCATCGGGTGACCATAGCTCCGGCAGCGGTTTCGGGAATAACAGCTCGGGGAACGGTAGCCAAGGGACATCCGATGGCGGTGCGGGAACCGGAGTTGGAAGCGGGAGTACCGGTCAGTATGCAGGATACCGGGAAGGAGGTTCATCGCAGGGATACGGGCAGAAGGGACAGGGTGATCCCAATTCATACGGGAGTTATGAGCGGATATACGATCCTAGCCAACTGGGAAGCAGTGGCAAGGGCGATAATGTTGCGGGAACCCCGACGGGACAAGGAACGGGTGAACAGGTGGAAATCGGCCCGGGTATTGGAAGCTTTGACGGCTTCATCCCATATAACGAAGTCTTTGGCAGGTACAGCCGACAGGCAATGGAAAACCTCAATCGTATGGATATTCCACCCGGTATGCGTGAGATGATAAAGGAATATTTTAGCTCCCTGGAATAATTTTTATCGGATACTGAGTTTGGATTTATTGAACTAAAACTTTGTGAAGGCATGAAACAAATTGTCCGAAAAATTGTCAAAAACGAGGTAATACAGGCTTTATGCTTGTACTGTAGGTTTCATGTAGAATCACATCGTAAAGCAAATGGTAATGGAATCTGCTGATGGGTTGGAAGTAAAGAAAATGGGATTAATATAGAATTTTTTGGTGTCCTTACACCGTCAAACATCATATCGATGAACGGGGGATACAAGTGGATGTAACTATAAGTGATATAGAAGGTTTTGCCAGGAAGGTGGAAGAGATAGAGAATCAGATAGCCAAGGAGATAGTGGGTCAGAGGGATGTTATACGTCAGGTCATAATGGCCATGCTGGCCGGAGGAAATGTATTGCTGGAGGGTGTGCCGGGTTTGGGGAAAACCCGCCTGGTGCGCGCTATAAGCAGGACATTGGCTCTATCCTTTAACCGCATACAGTTTACGCCGGATCTTATGCCGGCCGATGTTACCGGCACCAACATAGTTGTTCGTGATGAGAAGGGTAATAGCCGGTTTGAGTTTCAACCCGGTCCCGTATTCAGCAACATAGTATTGGCCGACGAGATCAACCGTGCTACTCCTAAGACCCAGAGCGCTCTTTTGGAGGCAATGCAGGAACATACTGTGACGGTGAGCGGTGTAACCCGTAAACTGCCTCAGCCTTTTTTTGTACTGGCAACGCAAAACCCTATCGAACAGGAGGGAACTTATCCCCTGCCTGAAGCCCAGCTGGACAGGTTTTTGTTCAAGATACTTGTGGGATTTCCGTCCCTCAGTGAGCTGCACCACATTGTTAATATGACCACCTCCGGTAACGAGGTATATGCCCGAAAGGTAGCCGATGCTCAAACCGTCATGGGGCTAAGAGCAGTTGCAGTGGGAATTCCCATTGCCAGGAGCGTCCAGGATTACGCCCTGAGATTGGTGCTGGCAACTCATCCCGAGAGGGAGGACTCCCCTGAGGTGACAAAGCGTTATATAAGGTACGGTGCCAGCCCCAGGGGAGCTCAGGCCATTATAACCACTGCCAAGGTACGGGCGATTATGGAAGGGCGATACAATGTATCCTTTGATGATATACGGTATGCGGCTTATCCTGCTCTGCGGCACAGGATATTTATAAACTTTGCGGGAATGGCCGAGGGTAAGCAGCCAGATGACCTGATCAGTGATATATTATCCCAGCTTAAGGAGTGAATGCTGTTGAACCATTCGGGAGATCCCCTGTTGGATCAGTACTTCTTAAAAAAATTAGACGGCTTGGTGCTGAATGCCCGCGCAGCCTTAAAAGGCGATATGGGAGGCAACAGAAAGTCAAGAAGCAAGGGAACTTCTATCGAGTTCTCGGACTTCAGAGAGTATGTTGTCGGTGATGATTTCCGCCGTATTGACTGGAATGCCTATGCCCGGTTTGAACGACTGTTTGTAAAGCTGTTTATGGAGGAACGGGAAGCCAGCATTACGGTGTATGTGGATTTAAGCGGCTCCATGGATTGGGGCCGGCCCAATAAGGGGAGGCTTGCCAAACAGCTGGCAGCAGTGTTTGTATATATAGCTCTAGCCAATTTGGACAGGGTGAGTGTGATGGGTATACGGGACGATGTCAGCACATACTTACCCTACTTTTCCGGCAAACAGGGATTCTGGAAGGCTTTGAAATTCATAGACGAGCTGGAATTCGGAGGTAAAACGTCCCTCAGCAATTCCATTAAAAGATATGCCTGCATAAAACCGGGTGGTATAAGTATTTTAATTACCGATCTGTTTTCTAAGGATGGTTATCAGGAGGGTCTTAGATATCTTCAGTATCAGAAACAGGAGATAACCCTTGTACACATTATGGCGCCCTGGGAGCTTGAACCTGAATTAAGCGGCAACCTGCGCCTGATCGACGTGGAGGACGGCAAAGCAAAGGAGATAGTTGTAACTTCTCAGGTTTTGAAAGCTTACAAAAAAACGGTGGATGAATTTTTAAAGGAAGTCGGGACCTTTTGTTATACGAGGGGTATAAACTACATTCCGATCAACAGCGCTGTCACCGTTGAACGGGTAGTTTTTGAAAATCTTGTCAAGTTTGGGTTGGTTAGGTGAATCATATGTTGGGCTTTTTAAATCCTTGGGGGTTTTTGTTTGCTATCTTTATACCGGCCGTTATATTGTTATACCTTTTAAAGCAGCAGTATCAGGAGATAAGGGTTTCAAGCACATTTCTGTGGCAGAAGGCTATTCAGGATATGGAGGCAAGTGTACCGTGGCAGAAGTTGAGGAAAAGCCTCCTGATGTTTTTACAGCTGGTCACCATCGCCCTGTTTACGCTGGCTGTTGCCCGTCCGTTTCTTTACCGGGAGGGCAGGGATTCAGCTGATTTTATAATCGTTCTGGACTGCTCGGCCAGCATGCAGGCTGAAGATGTAAAGCCCACCCGATTTGCAAAAGCCAAAAAGGAGATTGAGAGCTTTATAGATGGTCTGTTTCCGGAACAGCGGTTAACCCTGATTGCTGCCGGCTACCAACCCGATGTTGTTGCCAGCAGGACCAATGATAAGAGAATTTTAAAAGATCGGCTTAATAAAATAGAAGTTACCAACGGCGAGGGCAGTATGGAGCAGGCGCTGTCGTTGGCGCAGGCGCTTGCAAGAGAGCTCGGGAATGTCGAGATACACGTATACAGCGATAAGCTTTATGAATCTGAAAGTCCGAACTTTAAGTCAGTGGTTTTTAACGGCAACGGAAAGAATTTTGCTGTTGACCTGGTAAGCTGGAGCGAAATACCTAAGGGATTGGTGGTTCTGTCAAGAATTGTAAACTACAGCGATGAAGATACCGCCCTTTCGGTTGAGTGCTTGGCCAATGGGATTACGCTTGATGTAAAGGAGGTAATTGTGTCTGCCGGTGGCAATATGGATGTTTACTGGACGGGAATACCGTTGGAGACACTATGGGTGGAAATCGGCATTCTGGATAGGGATGATTTGATATCGGACAACCGGGGTTGGACGGTTATAAATCGTCGTGAGAAAAATAAGGTGCTTTTGGTGAGCCGACGCAACATCTTTCTTGAGAAGGCCATAACCCTTAGGAAGGATGTTGAGCTGGCTAAAACCATCTATGAGCAGGCCTATGATATAACGGGTTATTCGCTGTATATATTTGACGGCTACATTCCCGAAAAGCTGCCCGAGGACGGACATATTGTCATATTCAACCCCCAGCCGCATAACGGTTTTGTGGAAGTGGGGGAAGAATTTGTTCCCGGGTTTCTGCGGAATCCGGCCAATACCCGTTATGCTCAGCTTTTGGATTTTGTGGCTTATGATGGCTTTCATATAGCCAGGGCAAGGCGGATTGGCATTCCCGATTGGGGAAGTGCTGTGCTGGAGGATGAACACGGCCCCTTGCTTATTGCAGGAGAAAAGGGGAATCAGCGGATAGTCATGTTTTCCTTTGATGTACATGATTCGGATATACCCTTGAAGGTGGATTTTCCAATACTGATTCAAAACATACTTGCCTGGCTGCTTCCTCAAGGGGCGGAACAGAATGCAAATTATTACGCCGGGCAGGAAGTTGAGATACATACGATACCCGGAGTTCAAAAGATCCGTGTAACGACTCCGTCAGGTAAAGAGGTTTCAATGGATCCCACCCACAGCCTTGTAACCTTTAACGGCGCTTATGAAGTGGGTGTATATAAAGTCAGGCAGGATGCGGAATCAGGTATTTTACAGGAAGCCAGGGAAAAGTATTTTACCGTTCATATTCCAACCCGGAGCGAGTCGGATCTCAGGCCGGGACAGGCCTTTGATAATGTCGAATACGGATTCAGACAAGCAGTACCTGCCGTGCATATGAGGGAGCTGTGGAAGTACCTGGCCTGGGCCTTGCTGGTCGTTATTCTGCTGGAATGGTGGGTGTATCAACATGGGTATTGACTTTGGAGGCAGAGGTATTGCCTTTGCCAGCCCGTGGTTACTGCTTCTGCTTATGCCGGCAATAGGGTTTGTTTTGTTTTTATTTGCAAAAAGCCGTCGTATAAGAAGCAAAAAGGACATGTATGTCCTGCTCTTTCGCTGTCTTAGCATACTTCTCATAATCATGTCCCTGGCGGGGCCCTGTATAAGAAAGTATACAAGGGCTGCCACCGTGTTCTTTGTGGCTGATCTGTCCAACAGTGCGTCGACTGCCAGGGAACAAATGGAATCATTTATATTATCGGCATTGGAGAGTAAACCCCACAATTGGCAGGCGGGTGTTATAACCTTTGGCAAGGACGCAATGGTAGAACAGCCGGTGAGCCAGGATATATATTTTGACGGCTTCGAAACCCTGCCCAATCCCCATTTTACCGATATAGACGGTGCGCTTCAAATGGCAGCTGCCCTGCTGCCCTCGGATACGCGTAAAAAGATAGTGCTGCTTACCGATGCTGGTGAGAATACGGGGGATGCGCATAAACGTGCCGGGGTACTGGCGCTGCAGGATATTGTGTTGGATGGGGTTTATTTTGATACCCATCAAGCTGCCGAAGTACAGATAACATCCCTTGATGTTCCAGGTCGATTATATCGGGGAGAGACATACGATGTGCGCATACAGGTGGATAGTACGATAAGTACATCGGGAGTATTGAGGCTATACACCGATCGGCAGCTAATAAGCCAGCAGAAGGTGGAGATACAAAAGGGTGAAAATATATTTGTTTTCAAGGATACGGCGCAAGACAGCGGGATAAAGACCTATGAAGCAGCTCTTCAGGTGGACGGGGATACCCTGTACCAAAACAACAGTGCGGCTGCTTTTGTAAACATACAGGGCTTGCCTGCGGTTGCCGTGGTGGAAGGGCAGGAAGGTGAAGGTCGGGAGCTGGCAAAGATACTGGAGCAGGCGGAGATTGAAACGGTCGTTCATACTCCTGAGACCTTACCGGCTGCTTTGGAGGAGCTTCGTAAGTATCATGCCATAGTGCTGTGCAATGTAATGGCAGATGATCTGGACCAGGACAAAATGACGGTGCTTGACTCATACGTTAAACACCTGGGGCGTGGACTTCTTGTAACCGGAGGAGATACGAGCTATGCCCTGGGCGGATATATGGCTACACCCCTTGAGGATATACTGCCGGTTGATATGGATTTGACACGTAAAGCCAATATGCCTTTCCTGGGTTTGGTGCTGGTCATCGACAAATCGTCCAGCATGGCGATGGGAGAATATGGGTTAAGCAAGTTGGAGCTGGCCAAGGAGGCTGCCATTAATTCCGCCGAAGCCTTACGGCCGGTGGATTATATAGGGGTGGTGGCCTTTGATGACGCTGCTTCATGGGTGGTTAGTATGCAGCCGGTTGAAAAAATTTCCGCCATACAGGATGATATAGGCACCATAAGACCGGGCGGTGGTACCAATATGTATCCCGGACTTGGATTGGCCTATGAAGCTCTGAAGGAGCTGGACACTCAGCTTAAGCATGTAATAGTGTTGACCGATGGACAGTCGCGGACCGGAAATTTTCATAGTCTGGTACGTGAGATGGGGGAACACGGGATTACCCTTTCGACGGTGGCTGTTGGAAGGGATTCGGATACCAGGCTGTTGAAGGAGCTGGCGGATATAGGAGGTGGACGCTACTATTATGCCGATGAGTTTACCAATATACCCAAGATATTTACAAAGGAAACCTATCTTGCCACTCAGAGCTATGTTAAGAACCGTACGTTTTATCCGATTGTTACCGGATATTCATCAATTATAAGCGAATTCAGCCAAGGGTTTCCGTTGCTCCATGGATATATTGCCACCATGCCCAAAGCCAATGCCAATGTGGTGTTATCCAGTGATGAGGGGGATCCGCTGCTGGCCGAGTGGCAGTACGGCCTTGGCAGGGTGGTGGCATGGACAAGCGATATGCGGGGCATATGGACAGAAGACTGGCTCACTTGGGATCAGGTGCAGCGCTTTTGGCTGAACATCATGTCGTGGCTGCTTCCTTCGGACGAGGAGGGGAACGGCCTCCTCCAGGTCAGCAGAGAAGGCGATAAAGGACATATAATTCTGGATATGTTTCAAAACTGGGATGAAGCTATGGATAGCCGCGCAATGGTGATGGCCCCCGATGGAGGAAGGCAGTTCATTTCCCTTCAGGCTAGTCAGCCGGGGAAATATGAAGGGGATTTTGAAATAGATCAGGCCGGGGTATATATAGTTCGGGTGGAACAGCAAAAAGACGGGCAGGTGGTTGGACAGCTTGGCACCGGCCTGGCAGTCAGTTACTCTCCCGAATATGATATTCGTAATCGGAATGATATAGAGTTTCTGGAACGTTTGGTGAAAGAAACGGGCGGTGCTGTTCTTGACAAGCCTGAACAGGTATTTCGAGAAAATCTGCAGCCGGTGTGGGCTGAGATCGAGCTCTGGCCATATCTTATGTCTCTGGCCCTGATATTGTTTGTTCTTGACGTGGCGCTGCGGAGATTGAAGATGGAAATCCCGATTGGCAAGTTAATTGCCAGGTTAAAGCCTGAATACAGACGGTTGGAATATAGCAAAAATATCCCCGGGAAAACGGCGGCTGAAACGGATGAAAAATTACAAATAAGGGTGCAGGAGGAAACTGATTCGGATAAACCGCAACTACAGAGTAAAGAAGAACCTTACGGCAGAGAAGTCTTCCCGCAAGAGGATAATATTCTCTCGACAAATAAGAAACAGATCAGGGCTGAATATGAAGAAAATACTGTTTCTGAATTTTCATCAAAACTTCTGAAAGCCCGGGAAAGAAGTAAGAAAAAAAGGCTTTAGAGCGAATGCATTTATTGCATTATAGCTGATGAAGATACATAATAGATATTGGCAACAGCTGGGAATAACATTCAAAGGGGTGCTGTTTAAATGAGGATGCTTGACATCATTTTAAAAAAGCGAAACGGTGAAGAGCTTACAAAAGAGGAGATCGATTTTTGGGTAAAGGGTTATGTAGCCGGGCATATTCCCGATTACCAGGTATCAGCCTTGCTGATGGCCATCTTCTTTCAGGGAATGACCGGCCGTGAGACGGCTGATCTTACCATGGCCATGGCCTATTCCGGCGATGTTGTCGATCTGTCTCCTATTCCGGGGGTTAAGGTGGATAAACACAGTACCGGAGGTGTTGGCGATACCACCACCCTGGTGGTTGCTCCTCTGGTTGTAGCCTGCGGTGTTCCGGTTGCCAAAATGTCGGGCAGGGGATTGGGGCATACCGGCGGTACCATAGACAAACTGGAGTCTGTCCCGGGATTTAACCCATTTCAATCAAATCAGGATTTCATACGCATTGTGAAAGAAATTGGCATTGCGATTGTTGGTCAGACCGGGAATCTGGTGCCCGCCGATAAATTGATTTATGCCCTGAGGGATGTGACCGGGACCGTTGAACATAAGTCCCTTATTGCCAGCAGCATAATGAGCAAAAAGATAGCTGCCGGAGCCGATGCCATAGTGCTGGACGTAAAGACCGGCAGCGGTGCTTTTATGGAGTCGGTGGAGGATGCTTTTTCCCTGGCACAGGAGATGGTCAATGTGGGGAATCGGGTTGGCCGCAAAACTGCAGCCCTTGTGACTGATATGTCTCAACCCCTTGGAATGGCTGTGGGCAATGCACTGGAGGTTAGGGAGGCAATCGAGATATTGAAAGGAGACCGAACCGGGGCACTTATGGATGTTTCGTTGGTCTTGGGTGCCTATATGCTGTTTATGGCCGGACGATGCTCCGGTATTGAGCAGGGTGAAGACATGATTCGGGAAGCTTTATATAGCGGAAGAGGTGCCGATAAGCTTAAAGAGATGATCCAGGCTCAGGGGGGAGATCAACGGGTGGTGGATGATCCTTCACTCTTGCCGCTGGCTGACAATGTGATTGTCATAAAAGCCGAACAGGATGGATACATATATTCGATAGATGCGCGGCGTGTTGGACATGCAGCTCATCTGCTGGGTGCCGGCAGAAACACAAAGGATGATGCAATAGATCACCGGGTGGGCATCGTATTGCACAAGCGCGTGGGGGAAACGGTAAGAAAGGGCGATGTTTTAGCCGATTTCTATGTAACCAGGGAGAATTTGCTTGAAAGAGCGGTGGATACTTTTAAGCGTGCATTTGTTATAAAACAGGAACGTCCTAAGCCAAAGCCTTTGGTGTATGGAGTGGTAACTTAAGAGGGACGGGGAGTTATCCAAATACCCTCTTGAACCTGTCTTCATCATAACCAGTTATTTTCATCATAATGGATATCAGGCTTTTGCCATCTCTGCGAATATCGTCAATATATCGTCAATATAGAGATCGGTTTTTATTCTGCCGTACCTTAGGATGATAGCCCTGTCTATAAAGCCTGTAAGCCTTTTGCACGGTATTGGGATTGACATTAAGCTGAGCAGCCAACTCGCGTCTGGAGAGAAGCTGATCGCCCGAGATGGCTTTCTTAAGTAAAATCTGTTGTTTCACATGATTGGCTATCTGGATATATACGGGATCTTTGTTGTTGAGGTTAAGGCTAAAGAAGTCAAGCAATAAAATTACTCCTCTTTTTTCATCGTGGTGTATTATACTCGTAATACACGTGAGGTTCAAGGTAAATTTGGTAAGGAAGACTTAATTGTTAATATGTTATCGATAATAAATTTTCAAGCAGTATTTACGAAATTGAAAAATTGCTGCCTATTGTTCATAATATATCTGAGATAGTCATTTATATTAAACCGAATAATAAGCGTGTGATTATCACAGTTTATCGATGGAGGATGTAGGGTCATGATAACGGTTATAGCAGCAATCATAGTGCAGGATGGTAAAGTGCTTATAGGGCGGCGGGCTGAAGGACAGGCTTTGGCAGGCAAATGGGAGTTTCCGGGAGGCAAGCTTGAAAAAGGTGAAACTCCTCAGGAGTGTTTAAGGAGGGAGATTAAGGAGGAGCTCAATCTGGATATCGAAGTTGGTGAATTCTTCGGTGACAATGTATACCATTATGATACAGGACCAATAAGGCTTGTTGCTTATGAGGCCAGCTTGCTTGGCGGGCAGTTTATGATGAAGGCACACAGCTGCGTGGAATGGGCCAAACTATGCGAACTTGAAGATTACGACTTTGCACCTGCCGATAGTCCCTTTGTGGAGAAGTTGAGGGGGATGTGTCAAAAGTGAGATGTTTATTTTAATGATTGATGATAAAGAGAACCATTGGAGTCATTAGTTTAATCAATTTTAACAGACCACAAGATGAAAGTTCATAGAATGAAGTAAGATATGTAAAATGGGAACCATCGGTTTTAACGATTATGCCATATTTAATTTCTGGTAATACTGTCAATTTCACTTTTGTTTTTGCAGAAGTAGAGAAGAACTATATAAATTCTCTATATCAGGACGAATTAATAAAATAGAAAAAGATTATTGAAGATTAATGTAGTATAGAGTGATAATAATATTTGATGAAGGCCATATTCGTTTTCGAGATGTTAGTAACTAGAAATGTCGAAATGGTTATACGATACATCAACACCTTGTCGCCAAAGTAAGAATCAAGCCTTTGAGCTGGGATAAAACGATTGTGTCCGGATGTCCGATTAAGGCTCTTAATGTTAATCCACTTTTGATGGAAATATGATTCAATTGAAGTATAATAGATATATCAAAGATACGGAACGGAGGTTTGTTTGGTGGATAAGAGATATTTAATTGCAGTAGACTTGGATTATACGGCATTGGACAATGTATATGAACTAAACGACATAACGGTAGAAGTGTTAAAACAAGTAAAAAGCATGGGACATCTGGTCATGATTGCAACGGCAAGGCCTACCTGTATGACTCTGCCTCATTATAAAAGGCTGGAGCTGGATACTTGGACTGCCATATGCAACGGGGCAGACTTGGTGGCTGATCTGGCAGGCGAACATCAAACTCTGCGAAGAAAATATATGCCCGCTTCTGACCTGGAAAAAATATTCGATATAATTCCCCTGGATGAAGTTGATGATATGGGAATCGAAAGAAATGATGTGTTGTATATACACGGGACCATGAAGGGATCTGTGTATCATGAAGAAATGATAAAGCTATCCAATGTGGAATACTTTGATTTAAGCTCAATTCCCTTGGTGGACGCCGGCCGGATATTCCTGAGGATAAAGGATACGCCGGAGGTTATGGAGTGTATAGATGAGCTTAAAAGCATGGAAAGCATCACTCTGTACTACAGAAAAATACAACTGGAGCAGCCAGGCGTTTATATGAGCATAAAATCGGTTTATGCAGATAAATGGTATGCCGTAAAGGAAGCTGCTGCTCACTATGGGATACCTGAAAAAAATATTATTGCCTTTGGAGATGATTATAACGATGCTATGATGCTCAAAAATGCCGGACTTGGTTTTGTAATGTGTAATGGTAATGAGGAAGTAAAGCGAGAGATTGGACGGATTACACAGTATTCCAATATAGAAGGGGGCGTTGGGAGAGAGCTTGCCAGACTTTTTGATATAAAAATCAAATAGGTATTGACTATCCATCCAACGTTTGTTATAATTTTAACAAACAAAGGTAATATTGTTTATTGGTTTCTAACCTCAAGGGGTTAGCTGCCCTGAGAGAGAGGAAACGGATGTGCAGGAATAAAATTGGATATTCCGTACCCTTTTCCGATCTTTCGGGGAAGGGTACTTCTAATTTTGGGATAATGCAGGGAATATACCACCTTCGTCATGAAGCATATTTAATGCAGCACAGACATGGTGGTTGTCAGCTGTACCCCCAAGATAATCTATATAGGAAAATATATTTGCGTGCATGGGAAAGGAGATGGAAACATTGAGCCTCAGCACCGCACCCCGTTCAGAACGATTGCACATTGCCATTTTAGGAAGACGAAATGTGGGAAAATCCAGCCTGATAAACGCCCTGACAGGGCAGGAGATTGCGGTGGTGTCTCCCGTGAAGGGAACCACCACCGATCCGGTGTTCAAAGCTATGGAGCTTCTGCCGCTTGGTCCGGTGGTCTTTATTGATACTGCAGGTTTGGACGATGAAGGAGACTTGGGAGAGCTTCGCAGGAAAAAAACCCTGAATGTCATAGATAAAACGGATGTTGCCATTTTGGTGGTGGATGCAAATTACGGCATAGGTGAATTTGAAGAGGATATGGTAGCCGCATTAAAAAGGAAGCAGCTCCCCGTTGTAGGTGTTGTCAATAAGATAGATCAGATATCAATCCGCGATGAGCTTATTTCTCGATACAGCAAAAAGTGGAATATTTCTTTCATTAAGGTGTCGGCGGCAACCGGTGAGGGAATTGAGGCGCTAAGAAAGGCCATTATTGAATCGACCCCCGTTGAGGATAAGCGGGATGTAATTGTCAGGGATTTATTCTCTCCCGGAGATTTCATTGTGTTGATTACGCCGATTGATAAATCCGCCCCCAAAGGAAGGCTGATCCTCCCGCAACAGCAGGTTATCCGGGATATACTGGACGGAGGAGGAATAGCTGTAGTAACCAAGGAAGACAGGATTAAGACCACCTTGGAAGGCCTGTCGGCTAGACCTCGCTTGGCTATCACCGATTCACAGGTGTTTCATATCGCGGATACTGCAATACCCAATGATATTCCCCTGACCTCCTTTTCGATACTGTTTGCAAGGTATAAGGGTGATTTGCAGGAGCTGGTCAGGGGCGTTCGGACGGTATCGAAACTTGAGGACGGGGATCGGGTGCTGATAGCCGAGGCTTGTACCCATCACGTGCAGGATGACGATATAGCCCGGGTTAAGATCCCGAGATGGCTGCGGCAAAAGACCGGTAGGGATTTGCGGATTGATTATGCCAGCGGAACGAGCTATCCTGAAAATTTAAAGGAATATTCACTGGTGATTCACTGCGGTGGATGCATGCTTAATCAAAGAGAGATGAAGAACCGCATTAAACAGGCTGTAGACGCTGGGGTACCCATCGTAAACTACGGTGTGTTTATCGCATACGTCCAGGGGATACTGGATAGGGCATTACAGCCCTTTGGGTATATGATTTAACCCGAAATACTTATCGGTTTTGCATTATGGTGTTCTTATGCGCCATATACCCGAAATATTTGGAAACATATTACGTGAGTTCAGCACCAGGTGTGGTGTTTCTACAGAAAATTATAATAAAGGGAAGTGAATTAGCATGGTTAAGCAAATGCAAACAGCAGATTTTATAAATGATGAGGTCATTTACGATACCCTGGAAACGGGAAGAAATAAAACCCGTGACGAACTGGAACTGATAATCGAAAAGGGAAGGCAGGCCAGGGGTTTGAGTCTGGAAGAAACGGCAGCCCTGCTTCAGAATGAGTGCCCGGAGCTTGATGAAAAGCTTTTCAGGGCTGCCCGGGAGGTTAAGGATGCCATATATGGTACCCGGATAGTGATGTTTGCCCCGCTTTATATCTCCAATTACTGCGTTAACAGATGTCGATACTGCGGTTATAAGTGCACAAACAAAATTGAGAGAAAAAGGCTTACAGATGACGAAATCCGCCGGGAAGTTGAACTTATTATAAATCTTGGACATAAGCGGATCGCCCTGGAAGCCGGGGAGGATGACAGAAACTGCCCCATCGACTATATTACCCATGCAATGGATGTAATTTATAATACCAGGGTTAAAAACGGACATATAAGGCGGATCAATGTGAATATTGCAGCTACTACCGTTGAAAATTACCGAAAACTGAAAGAGGCAGGGATTGGCACATATGTACTGTTTCAGGAGACCTACCATCGCGACAGTTATGCCAAGTATCATCCGGCAGGTCCCAAGAGTGACTACGATTATCATACCACCGCCATGGATCGGGCTATGGAGAGCGGTATCGACGACGTAGGCCTGGGAGTGCTGTTCGGACTATATGACTACCGTTATGAGGTTCTGGGGCTTTTGCTGCATGCTCAGCATCTTGAAGATAAGTATGGAGTTGGCCCTCACACCATTTCGGTACCCAGGCTGAGGCCGGCAGAGGGTGTTTCCCTCGAAGAGTTCCCATATCTGGTATCAGATTACGATTTCAAGAGGATCGTTGCCATATTACGATTAGCAGTGCCCTACACCGGTATGATCCTGTCCACGCGGGAGGCGGCAGGATTTAGGGAAGAGGTGATAAACCTGGGAATTTCGCAGATAAGCGCCGGTTCCTGCACCGATGTGGGTGGTTACCAGCTTCATGAACAGGGAGGAAGCAAACCCCAGTTTGAGCTGGCCGATCACCGCACTCCTTTGGAGGTCTTAAAGACGTTGTGTCGCCAGGGTTATCTGCCCAGCTATTGCACCGCTTGTTACCGGGCAGGAAGAACGGGTGAACGCTTTATGAAGTATGCAAAAAGCGGAGAGATCCATAATCTGTGCTATCCCAACGCCATGCTGACTTTTAAGGAGTATCTGGAGGATTATGCTGACGAGGAATTGAAAGAACTGGGTAACAAAACCATAGAGAAAAATCTTGCCAACATTCCCAACGACGTTATGCGTGAGAAAACGATAGAAAGGCTGAAAAGGATTGAAAACGGCGAAAGGGATCTGTTCTTCTAGATATATAAATAGACCATATGTTTTTAGGGGATCAAAAGTATTTTTAAGGAAGTTCTACCGTCTGTAACACTGCTTTTCCTTTTGTTGGAGAGTATTGTTTGGGATTATAATAGCAATTATGAGTGAAGCTAAAGAGCGGTATTTTAAGGAGGTTGTATGAGCATCGACGTGGATAGGTTGGATTTGCTGCTGCAAAAATTGTATAACACCAATGAACTTGCCAGGGAAGAAATCCTTTATCTGCTGGAGAATCTGGATCAGGCTTATACCGAAAAGCTGTTTGAATATGCGCGAAAAACTCGCGAGCGGTACTACGGAAACAGGGTCTTTATGCGAGGGCTTATCGAGTTTTCGAATATATGCCGCATGAACTGCCTGTACTGCGGTATCCGCAGGGATAACAGAAAGGCACAGCGTTATCGCCTGACCCCTCAAGAGATTATCGAATGCTGTCGGGAGGGTTATGCCCTTGGATACAGAACCTTTGTACTGCAAAGCGGAGAGGATCCCTGGTATACTGTGGAGAGATTGACCGGCGTGATTTCAGATATTAAAAGATTGTTCCCGGATGTAGCCGTTACCCTGTCCGTTGGTGAAAGGCCGGAAGAGGAGTACCGAGCATTCTTTGAAGCGGGGGCCGATCGGTATCTGCTTCGGCACGAGACGGCCTCCCGAACTCTCTATGAAAGCCTTCATCCCGGAGCGAGCTTTGATAACCGAAGGAACTGCCTTTATGTGCTTAAAGCCATAGGATATCAGGTGGGTGCCGGCTTTATGGTGGGGCTGCCCGGACAGACCAAAGAGGATCTGGTGGAGGATCTGCTATTTCTTAAAGAGCTTGAACCCCATATGATAGGTATCGGGCCGTTTATCCCGCATAAAGAAACTCCTCTTGGCAATGAAAAAGGCGGAACGGTAGAGGATACATTGATTATGTTGGCCCTTACCCGTTTGCTGGTGCCGGACTGCCTGCTGCCGGCTACCACCGCAATGGGAACGCTGCATCCCAAAGGAAGGGAGCTGGCTCTTATGGCCGGTGCCAATGTGGTTATGCCAAACTTGTCCCCCGTTTGGGCCAGGCCTAAATATGAGCTGTACCAGAACAAGATTTGCACAGGTGATGAGGCCGCCCATTGCAGAAACTGTATTGAAAGGCGGATCAATTCGGTTGGCATGGAAGTGGATATGGGGCGGGGAGATCATCTTTATTTTAAATATATCGCATAAAGGATAAAATATGTGATTGTCGGATGATAATATAAATGGTATATATATTTTTGGGGAGCATATAGCGCATGAGGAAGTACAGGGAATGAATTTGCGGGGGTATATTCAATTGGTAAAAGACGCTGTAGGTCCGAATAAAATAAATAAAGGTGTTTTTATACGTAAAGAAAAATTTTTGGAAAATACGACTTTATTTCGATGCCCCATATGCAAGAATGCTATAACAACCTGTGGTTTAAACAGCATCGTTTGTTTAAAGGGACATTGTTTTGATATAGCAAGAACTGGATATTTAAACTTTTTGCAACGAACCGTCAAAACCGAATATGATGAAGAGCTGTTTTCTTCCAGGAATATAGTCAGCGAAAAAGGATTCTTCGATCCCATGCTGAGATGCATTGGCGATATGATTATAAAGAACCTTGCAGAAGCCGGTAACAGGAATGTTATAATACTGGATGCCGGCTGCGGCGAGGGCTCCCATCTGGGTAAAATCATAAATGATTTACAAAGCAAGAGTGCCGGGAAGGTACAGGGTGTGGGAATTGATATCTCAAAAGAAGGAATAATAATGGCTTCAAAGGCTTATTCCGATATTATATGGTGTGTGGCTGATCTGGCAAATCTCCCACTAATGAACCAACGGTTTGATGTTATTATTAATATTCTCTCGCCTTCCAACTATGAGGAATTCACCAGGGTGCTAAGAGATGACGGCATTCTTATAAAAGTTGTACCCGGCAGTAATTATCTAAAAGAATTAAGAGATATATTCTATGATGTAAATAAGCAGGATTGTTCAAATCATAAAGTTATAGATCACTACAGTCGAAATTTCAGAGTATTGGATATCCAAACGGTAAAGTATAATAAAACAGTTGACAGGGATGAACTCTTGCATATTATGGCAATGACTCCCCTGTCCTGGAGAACCACAAATGAAAGAAAGGTGCGAGCCCGTAATGCCGGGATAAACTGTATAACCATGGATTTTACCGTTATAAAGGGTATAAAAAAAGGGAGGTAAGACCTCCCTTTTTACTTGCTCATGCCTTCCTTTATCCAGCCGGCAACCTGGACAGTGCGTTTCACCTGGTGGAATACTGCATCTTTTACGTCCTCTACCATTTTGCCGTCCTCTCCTTGTGTAACCGAAGTTCCGTATGGGTTGCCACCTGCCGCAAAAATGGAATCATCGGTGTATCCGGGCGGAACGATAATGGCTCCCCAGTGCATCATAACTGTATATATCTCCTTGACGGTACCTTCCTGTCCGCCGTGGGGATTTTGTGCCGATGCCATGGCACTGACCACTTTATTTGTAAGCTTTCCTTGGGCCCACAGTCCACCCTGCTCGTCAATAAACTGCTTCATCTGTGAAGGCATCGTTCCAAAACGCGTTGGAACGCTGAAAATAATGGCATCTGCCCATTCCAGATCCTCAGAACTTGCCTCTTTGATATCCTTTGTTGCTTCAATTGTTGCCTTCCATGCAGGAACACCCTCTATTACCGACTCGGGTGCCAGCTCGCGAACCTTGAGAATGCGCACTTCGGCACCTGCTTCCCTTCCTGCTTCGCTAGCCCATTGTGCAAGTTGATAGTTAGTACCTGACATGCTGTAAAAGATAACGGCCAGTTTGACCTTTTCCATATGTAACCCCCCTTGACATATTTCCGGATTACTCTAATATTTTTGCATTTTTATTTAAAACCATCCATATCCTGTGTTCATTTTGTCCTTATCTATTATATAAGCAAATAGTGCATACATTAAACAAATTAAACAAAAAAGGTACTGTTTTCCTGTTCGGTATTACTGGTGATTATTTGAATATTTTTAGTTGGGTATTTGTCATAGCTTCATGAAATTACCGCAAAAATTTTTGAAGTTTTATTTTTTTATTTTCTGTGATATCATTTATTCATGCAGCCTGTTATTTGTTTCATATACATTTCTTATTACGGCATAAGCAAGGACTGGCATAGCAAATCGGCAAACTCATATTAGCTGGCGGAAGGAGGGTTATGCATGTTTAAATACGAAAAATATAAGACTTGTGATAACGAATACCGGTCTGCTCCTTTCTGGTCATGGAATGATAAACTGGAAAAAGATGAATTAATCCGTCAAATTCACGAGATGCATGAACAGGGAATAGGTGGTTTTTTTATGCATCCCAGGGGTGGTTTGGCCGACGAATACCTTGGTGAAAGTTTTATGGAAGCCGTTAAAGCCTGTGTGGAGGAAGCGGAGAAGCTGGGCATGAAAGCATGGTTGTACGATGAAGACAGGTTTCCCAGCGGGTATGCAGCAGGTATGGTGACCAAAGAAAATCCTGATTATGCCGCAGGGGTGCTTGAGATGGAGAAGCTGCCCAGTACCCAACTGAAGAATGATGGGGATATAGTAAAGGCATACCTGTGCTGTGGAGAAGGGAGCTTTAAACAGATTGATAAACCGGCTGGGCCGGATATTTCGGATGCTGAGCGGGATATAGTAATATTTAGGATCAAAAAAGTTTCCAGGCATCCGGGATTTGATAATCAACCCTATACGGATCTCTGCAACAAAGAAGCGGTGGATGCTTTTATAAGAATAACCTATGAGGCATACAAGAAGACGGTAGGCATGTACTTTGGCACCGTGATACCGGGTATATTTACGGACGAACCCAGCTTTTATCCCGGGGAAAGGGGCAGATACAGGTTGCCATGGCCTGCCGGCTTTGATGCTGAGTTCAGGAGAAAAAAAGGTTATGATATAATGGAGCACTTTCCGGAGCTGTTTTTCGATACAGGAAATTACAGGAAAACGCGATTTGATTTTTGGGATGTTCTTTCAGCCATGTTTGTCGAGGCTTTTACCAAAAATATATACGAATGGTGTGAAGAAAACGGTCTCCAGTTTACAGGGCATTTCTGGGAGCATGTCTTTCCCAATCCGTTATATACCGGCAGTGTGATGCCCAACTATGAGTTCATGCAGGTTCCAGGTATAGATATGCTCTTTAACACAGAGGAGGAAAGGGAGCAGTTTGGAAATGTGCTTATTGTGAAGGAAGTTTCCAGCGTTGCCAATCAGTTGGGGCGGGAAAGAGTAATGTCCGAGACATACGGGGCATCCGGCTGGGAACTAAATTTTGCCGATCAAAAAAGGGTGGCCGACTGGCAGTTTGCCTTGGGTATTAATCTGGTATGCCAGCATCTTGTGCTATATTCCCTCAAAGGCTATCGAAAGAGGGATTTCCCGCTGTCTTTTATGGATCACCAGCCATGGTGGAAATATTACAGAATACTGGGGGATTATATAGGCCGGCTGTCATACATAATGTCCCAGGGGGATTTTGTGGGAGATGTGCTGGTGCTCCACCCTGCAAGTTCCACTTGGGCCGAGTTTAGTCCGAATAAACAGGGGAACAGCTTGCTTGAAGAGATAGAGAAGTCGGTAAAGTCTTTGGTAAAAACCCTCTGTGAAATTCAGTGTCCCTTTGATCTGGGTGACGATGTGATAATTCAGCGCCACGGCAGGGTTGTGGGAGATCGGTTTATCATAGGAAAGATGGCTTATCGCACGGTGATAGTGCCTTCCATGACAGTTATGCGATCTTCCAGCTATGAACTGCTGAGGCAATTTGCCCAAGGTGGCGGCAGGATTATCGTCACCGGCATCACGCCTTCCTATTTGGATGGGCAGGAGAGTCAGGAGCTGAGGGAATTTTTTAAAAGCAATTTGGTGGTCAGAATTGCCCCTGGGCGGCAATCGCTTAAAAAAGCATTGAACGATATGGGCAATACCCTTATCCATATTGAAGACATAAGCGGTAAGGAACCCCATAATATATACTGTCATGTAAGGAAATGCAATGGTACAAAGGTTATTTTTCTGTGCAATATAAGCAGGGAAGAATCTTATAATGTTCGTTTGAGGCTGGATGGACAGCATTACATTGAGGAATGGGATCCCGTCAGCGGAGAAAAAAGCGTGCTTGTCCCTTATGAGCATGACGGTGGGATTTATATTGATCTGGTGTTTGAGCCCGTAGGCTCTCATCTTTTGGTCATAAATGCCGATATGAAAGGGCTCTTATCCTACGAGCGTCCCGGTAGTGGGAAGAGTGTTGATTTAATAAACCTATCCGAATGGAGTGGCAGGAGGACCGAATATAACGCATTAACTATCAACAGGTGCAGCATATCCCTTGACGGTGGTGCCTGGGAAGCAGAAGATAACGTACTACTTATAGATGACGAATTAAAGGATAGATTGGGGTTTGAAAGAGCCCATATATTCTCCCGTCAGCCATGGATGTACTCCTGTGAAGAGAGGAACAGAGTTTATTCGGTAAAGGCTAAATATGTTTTTTACACCGGTGAACGGATATCGGGAGAAGTATTTGCCGCCATTGAATCTCCGGATGTGTTCAATGTTTATGTGAATGGCAGGGAGGTAAGACCAACGGGCAGGACATATAAGGATCGGGCATTTGTCATGTATGATATTAAGGAGGCTCTGCTGCCGGGAAGGAACGAGATTATTCTGGATACCGACAAATATGGACAGCTGGTAAGTCTGGAGAGCATATATATAGTGGGAGATTTTAAACTGGCAAAGGATTCCCGGGGCTTTGTTCTCCATAATGAGGATGGGGACATAATGCCTGGGGACTGGACGCTGCTGGGATATCCGTATTATTCAGGCAGTGTCAGATACTCAGCCGAGTTTGAAATTGCTGTTGACGGTGATGACAGCCGTGTTGAAATTGAACTGGGGGATTTCTGGGGGGCTGTAAGCCGGGTTATTGTGAATGGCAATGAGGCTTCCATACTGGGTTGGAAACCTTACAGGGTTGATATAACCAAATATATACAGGACGGCAGGAACAGCGTTGAAGTGGAGGTGGTTAACTCCCTGCAAAACCTGCTGGGGCCGCACCATTATTTGCCGATGGAGGGGTTGGTGACCCCCGGCTCATTTTATTGCAAGGAGGACGTGAAATTCGATAAGAGCGGGTTTAGCGGGGAAGCCGTTATAAGAGTATATAAGGGAGAGTAGGAGGCATCAGGGCTGTTCGTTATCCTGCTTAGCTGTAACGGGGTTGTCTTTCAAATTCCCCGCTATGGTCTGCAGCTTTTTGGCAGCACATTTATGTCTGGAGTTTCCCTTTTACAAGAATGCACTGGAAATCGCAAGATATGGCATGGATGGAGATAGTCTGGTAACTATATAATGATTATTTGTGATGAATTAGTCTATGAAGTAAAAACTATGGGATAAAGGAGTCAGGATATGCAGTTGGGAATTGGTATTGATACAGGCGGAACTTATACAGATGCGGTTATTTATTGTTTTGAAAACCAAAAGGTTTTAGCAAGCGGCAAGGCTTTGACGACCAAGCATAATCTTGTGGAAGGAATTGTCAATGCGTTGAAACAGCTTCCCAAAGATATGTTGCACGGCATTTGCCTGGTTTCCCTGTCTACCACTCTGGCAACCAATACCTGTGTGGAGAATAAGGGAAACCGTGGACAGTTGGTTTTGCTCGGGTATGACAGGCAAATTGTGGAAAGAATCGGCCCTGAATATGGTTTGCCCCACGTCGGCGATATAATAATGGTACCCGGTGGCCATGGGCAGCAGGGGCAGGTTGTTTCCGAGCCCGATTGGGATGAGCTGGAGAAAGCCGTGCTGGCTTGTAAATCCCGGGTGGATGCCTTTGGTGTGGCGGAATACTGGGGGATTCGAAATCCCAATTTCGAACGTATGGCTAAAAAGATAATACGGGAAGCCACCGGCCTACCTGTGGTTTGCGCTCATGAGACCACGATGGAAATCAATTCTTTAAAGAGGGCGGCAACCGTTTTGCTTAACGCACGTCTGATCCCCCTGACAGACGAGTTGATTAAAGCTGTTAAGATTGCCCTGAAGGATATGGGGATAAAGGCGCCCCTGATGATCGTACGGGGTGATGGCTCCCTCATGTCGGAAGGGTTTGCCGTAGAGCATCCGGTAGAAACCCTGCTTTCCGGACCGGCTTCCAGCGTGGTGGGAGGCATGAAACTGAGCGGCAGGGATGATTGCATTGTAGTTGACATGGGAGGCACGACCAGTGATATTGCCGTTGCACGGCATGGGAGAACCACGTTGGTTAAAGATGGGGTTGAGATAGGAGAGTGGAGGACGGGCACATGCGCTATTGAGCTTAAAACCATCGGCCTCGGCGGAGACAGCCTGATATCATTTGATAAGGCGGAAAGGATAACCATAGGACCGCAAAGAGCCGTGCCCCTGTCATGGTTGGGACACAGGTGGCCTTATATCATTGAAGAACTGGAGAAAATCTATGAAACCGGCAAGAGAAGCAGTATATCGTTGGGAGAATTTTTCTTTATCGTTAAGAAGCCTAACGGTATTGAAAACATTTATTTTACTGCCGAAGAAGAACGCATTATTGATGCGTTAAGGGAAGGGCCGAGGAGCATCGAAGATCTGGCAAATAGCGTAGGTACAAAACCCTATTTTATGCAAACGCGGCGGTTAGAATCCCTGGGTTTGATAGGGCGGGCTGGTTTCACACCCACGGATATCATGCACATCACCGGAGAGTTTAGCGCCTGGGATGTTGAGTGTGCCAGGCTTGGCGGAGAGATCCTGGCCCGAAGGCTTGGCTTTTCTTTGCACGATTTGACGGCATGTGTAAACCGTTTAATGGTGAAGAAGCTATATTCGGCAATTGTACAATATCTACTGGAGAAAAACTGGAAGCGGGCAGAGAGAAACAGTATAAAGGATTTTGAAAAAATAATTGATCTCAGTTTTGACAATCCCTATGATGAGATTGAGTGCTTCTTTATCGCTCCTATGCCGTTGGTAGGCATTGGTGCTCCCGTTCATCTGTACCTGGAACCAGTTGCCAGGGCTCTTGGAACACAGGCAATCGTACCCCCCGACGCGGGAGTGGCTAATGCGGTCGGTGCTATTACTGGCAGCATAATAGGAGAAGAGGTGGTTGTTGTACGGCCCAATTATGAGGTTTCGGGAATAACGGGCTATAGCTGCCATTCTTCCCGTGATTATTTTGAGACACAGGAATATGATGTCGCCCTTGCATGGGCCAGGCAGGAGGCCATAAGGAATGCAAAGGAAAAGGCCATACGGATGGGAGCCATTGATGTGGATATCGATTTGGAGAGCCATGATAGAAGAGGGGATACAAGGGAAGGAAGCGAAGGCTTGTTACTGGAAACAATTATAACCGCCAGGGGCATAGGAAGGATGTTTAGTTTTAAATAATCAGAGCATGATACACCTGTATCATTATTGTTTTTTGTGATAAACTGAGGGTGATAGGAGGTGTGTAATGCATGGGAAGGATTTCTGCCATTTATCTCATGCCTCATCCACCCATTATTATTCCCGAAGTGGGAAGGGGAGAGGAGAGAAAGGTGCAAAATACGTCAGACGCCCTTGATAAATGCGCGCGTCATATTCTTGACTTAAAACCTGACACCATAATAGTTATAACTCCTCATGGACCTGTTTTTCGTGATGCAATTGCAATAAACACAAGACACAGGCTTGCGGGAAGCCTTTCACGGTTCGGGGCAAGCGATGTTTCCATGGCTTTTGAAAACGACCTGAAGTTAGTACAGTATATAATGGATGAAGCTGAGCGAATGGGAATAGCTTGTATAGGGATTGATAACAGAACGGCTATAGAATATAGATTAACCCCGTTGCTTGATTGGGGCACATTAGTGCCGTTGTACTTTGTAACGAAACAATACCGCGAATTCAAACTGGTTCATATCAGCATTTCCCTGATGTCCTATGAGGAACTGTATGTATTTGGTACGGCAATACGGAATGCAGTGGAGTCCATTGACCGGCGCGTATGCATAATTGCCAGTGGAGACTTATCCCATCGCTTAAGTGAAGATGGACCTTACGGTTTCCACCCGATGGGGCCAAAGCTGGATGAACGGATTATTGAACTTGCAGGAACGGGAGATGTTGAGGGCTTTTTCAACATGGATCCGGTAATGGTGCGGGAAGGAGGAGAATGCGGTCTTCGCTCCATAATAATCTCAATGGGAGCTCTTGATGGATATAATATACGTTCCCGGGTTCTCTCTTATGAAGGACCTTTTGGAGTGGGATACGGCGTAGCCATATTTGAGAGGGGAGAAAAAAACCGGGAGCGGGAGCTGGTGAACAGATTATATGAAAGGAAACAGGAGCAGATGGAGAAGGTCCGCAAAAGCGAGGATCCATACGTGAGTCTGGCAAGGCGCGCACTGGAAACCTATATTCTTAAAGGGGAAATCATTAAACCAGATACAGACCTTCCAAGGGAGATGCTGGAGGAAAGGGCAGGCGTCTTTGTATCATTGAAGAAAAACGGGCAGCTTCGTGGCTGCATTGGCACCATTGAACCCGTCCGGAATAATATTGCCGAGGAGATCATCTACAACGCTATAAATGCAGGTGTCCGGGATCCCCGATTTATGCCGGTTGATGGTAGCGAACTGGCCGATTTGATATATTCAGTGGACGTATTGACAAAGCCCGAGCCTGTAAATTCGAAGGATGAATTGGATCCAAAGAAGTACGGGGTAATAGTAAGAAGCGGGGCCCGTTCCGGGCTTTTATTGCCAAACCTTGAAGGGGTTGATACGGTTAAGGAACAGATAGAGATTGCCCTCCAGAAAGCGGGAATTCGGCCGGATGAACATTATGTCATGGAGCGTTTTGAGGTAAAACGCCATTATTAGAAGGTGTTTGGGATGAGAGAGGCATTATTCTATGCTGGTGAAAATGATAGGATAAGATGCGAACTATGCCCCCATCGATGTCTTATACCGGAGGACAGGACCGGGATATGCAGGCATAGGAAGAATATAGGCGGGAAATTGTTTGCAGTAGGGTATGGCAGGGTATCTTCGGTAGCCCTTGATCCTATTGAAAAAAAGCCCTTGTATCATTTTCATCCCGGTACCGCCATTTTGTCGATTGGGGGGCTGTGGTGCAATTTCAGGTGTTCTTTTTGTCAGAACTGGCATATATCCCAGAGGGAGCGGGAAACGGCATATATAGAACCTGTGCAATTGGTGGATATGGCAATTGAAAACAACAGCATTGGAATTGCATTTACCTATAATGAACCGATGATCTGGTATGAATATGTGCTGGATACCGCACTTTTATGCAGGGAAAAGGGGCTGAAAACCGTTATGGTTACCAACGGCTTTATTCGGCCCGAACCGTTAAAAGAACTGATTCCTTATATTGATGCCCTTAATATAGATGTCAAAGCTTTTAACAACGATTTTTATAAAGAAATATGCGGCGGGGATCTGGCTGCGGTAAAGCAGACGGTTGAGGCAGCCGCCGAAAAGTCCCATGTTGAAGTAACCACGCTGATCATTGAAAGTCTTAACGGTGATGTGCGGGAGATAAAGGCTTTGGCGCGTTGGTTGGCCGGAATTGATAAAAATATACCCTTGCATCTTTCAAGATATCATCCTGATTACCGAATGGAACTGCCTCCTACCCGAGTTGATGTTCTTTATGAACTGAAGCAGGTAGCCGGTGAATTTCTTAACTATGTATACATCGGGAATGTTTTTGGAGCTGATAACAATACATATTGTCCGGGGTGCGGCAACAAGATTGTGGAGAGAGGATATTTCATCTCGGTTACAGGGTTAAATGAAAGTAGGTGCAGCCGGTGTAATTTTGATATATCGATTATAACGTAAGAATTGCAGTAAAATCAGAAACCTATCTTTTAAACATATATAAGCTGGTATATAATATAGTTATTAACATGGGTGAATTTACTGACCCGGCTGTTGAACGGCGGGCTTAGTAAGGGGTGGAAGAATGTGGGCATGGCTTACAAATATCATTTCATATTTGGAGCCGTATTTTCAGTTTCCTGATATTATACGCCATGTAGTGGATATAGTCATTGTCGCATATGTTTTGTATAAGCTGATGCTGCTGATTCGTGAAACGCGTGCTGAACAGGTTTTAAAGGGTTTGAGCATATTGTTGTTTGTCACCTGGCTAAGTGATATTCTGAAGCTTAATACCATTTTTATGATACTCAGGAATACGGCTCAGTTGGGTGTTATTGCCCTGCTGATTGTGTTTCAGCCTGAGCTCAGAAAGGCTTTGGAACAGATTGGAAGAGGAAGAATATTCGAAAAGGTTGCATTCAGTCAGAACGATGTAAACATTTCCGAGGTAATTGATAATATAGTTGAAGCCGTTCAGAATCTGTCCAATGCTCAAATCGGTGCCCTTATTGTTATCGAAAGGAAGACGGGGCTTAACGATGTTGTGGAGACGGGGACAAAGCTGGATGCCCACCTGACCCGGGAGTTGCTGGAAAACATATTTGTGCCCAACACCCCATTGCACGATGGTGCCGTTATAATTCGCGAATCAAAAATAGTAGCAGCGGGCTGTTTTTTGCCGCTGACGGAAAATCCTAATTTAAGCAGACAGCTGGGTACGCGTCATAGAGCTGCTCTGGGGATATCGGAAGTATCGGATGCGTTGACGATAATTGTCTCCGAGGAGACAGGTGTAATTTCACTTGCCAGCGACGGGAAGCTGACCAGGTATCTTGACGGAAAGGGATTAAGGGACATTCTGGAGAAGGTGTACACTAAAGAAAAAGAGGCCAAACCCTTTAATTTAAAAAAGTGGAGGTTAAAGGATGACCAACAGATTTAGTAAAAATCTCGCACTGAAAATCATTTCCGTTATATTTGCAATTATCCTGTGGCTGGTGGCAATCCGAGATCAAAATCCTGAAATCTCCAGAAGCTATGAAAACATTCCCGTCGAATTGGTGAATGAAACCAAGTTCCGTGCTAAGGGACTTTCCCTGGTATTTGATGTAACCGATAAGGTAACCATTTCGGTGAGAGGCCGGGCTCGGGATTTGGAAAGGATAGACGTTGAACAGCTTAAAGGCACTCTTGATTTATCCGTGATAAACGAGCCGGGAGAGCATAAGCTGTTTGTGGATATACAAGGGCTTCCTTTGGGTATTACCCTCAGGCGCAAGCCAGAGGTTGTGGTTAGGGCTGACAAACTGATTGCCAAAGACGTTCCTTTGGTGCCCGAAATAGACGTCAAGCAGGCTTCCGGTTATCTTGTGCATTCATATAAAATAAAACCGGCAGAGACCATCAGGGTGTCCGGACCCGAGACGTTGGTAAACAGGATCTATCAGGCAAGGGTGACATTGCAGTTGGAAGATGTATCCTCAACGGTGGAACATTCGGTTCCTATTGTGTTGATGGATGAGGAAGGACAGGTACTGGAGTCCGAATATATAAGAGCGGAACCCCAATTTGCAATTGTAACCATACCGGTTTATCCGACAAAGGTTTTGCCTGTAAAGCCCAATATAGCAGGTGTTCCCGCCGAGAATTATGAGATAGCCGGAGTAGAGATCTATCCTCTTCAGGTAACTGTTAGCGGTGACAAGTCCATCCTTGACAGTCTGCAGTCCATAGGGACTGAGATTTTGGATATACAGGATGCATCTGTGGATGTAAAAAGGACACTGAAACTGCAGCTGTATGACGGCATAATCACGGCACCGCCCAGCCCGGGCGAAGTGGATGTTCTGGTGCGAATTAAAGAGAAGAATATTGAAAAGAGTATTACAATAAACAGCGTTGATATGCTTAATAAACCCCAGAACGTCGATGCTCAACTGGAAACGGAGAATTTCGAGATCGTTCTTCGCGGTCCGGTTACAGTAATGAATAACATAGATGAAGAGGCAGTTAAATTGTATGTGGATCTGGCAAATGTTTCGAGGGGAGAACACAGGCTTAAGATCATGGCCAATATTCCGGCAGGTGTCGAGCTGGTAGAGATCAAACCCAATGAAGCGGTAATTAAGGTAGAATAGCAGGACCACCTGTAAAAGGTGGTCCTTTATATCAGAAAAATTTGCGCACTCCCGTTTCAATTTCGATCTTGGCCCGTAACAGCACGTTATTTATTTCATCAACTTTTACGGGCTTGAGTATGTAATCATAAGCCCCTACTTTCATAGCCTGACGCAGGTAGTCAAAGTTATCGTAATGGCTGACAATGACATATTTTATGTTGGGCCATCTCTTTTTTGCATTTTCAATAAAGGTGATGCCATCCATTTTAGGCATACGGATCTCGGTGAATATCACATGGGGTGATACATGAGGAAGAAGAGAAAGGGCTTCTTCACCGTTGTTTGCTTCCCCTACCAGTTCAAAATCATTTTCCACCCATCTCACTTTATTGTCGATATCCCTTCGATCATTGTAGCTGCTATCAACCATCATGACGCGCAAAATCATGGCATACATCCCTTCTCTCATTATAATCACATGCATGATTATACCATCTAAGTAAAGTATTGAGAAGTTGATTTTATCTTTTTGTGAAAATTTAAGTACCATTAACGCTTTTGTTGATGAAATTTGTCAATGCATTCGTGCTTTGCGGCTTGTTTATGATGAAAAGTGATAGACAAAGTTTTCAGAATAGACTAGAATAAAGCTGTATAGCAGGGCTGTCGGATGTGAGATACATTCTGTACTGCGCGCAATGTTGAAACAAAACTTCGTATGTTAACACATTATCCCTAAAAGAGGTGACATGTTGAGTAGAAAATGGATTCTTTGGTTCTTCCTTGGAGCGGCTTGTTTTATAATTTCACAGCCGCTGTTTAGATTACCGATTTTGCAGTATCTGCAAAGCTCAACCGATTTCGTGCTGGCATATACGTTAAATCCGGTGCTGATCGGTATTCTGATTGCTTTGTCGGCAGGTGTTTTTGAAGAAGGTTTTCGTTTTTTGTTCAAACGATTCATGTTGAAACCGGATAAATGCAGCTTTTTTCAACCAATTATTTTTGGTTTGGGGCATGGAATTGCTGAAGCGCTGATCATTCTGATCCCGGTTTTGTCGTTGATACCCGGCTCACAGTTGGGTTGGGCATTGTTTGAGAGGATTATGGCCATTATCCTGCATGTGAACCTGACGGTGATGGTATGGAATGGTTTTCAAAAAGAACGAAAAACTTTGTATTTACTTATAGCAATTGGGCTCCATGGCTTTGTAGATTCTTTGATCCCTATTCTATCGCCGATTTCAAATTCCCTGCTGCTCATTGAAGGGGCATTGGCAGTTGCAAACATTCTGTTGACCGGCTATTCATATTATTCAAGAAAATATTATATTATGGAGGGAA
>LSQX01288779.1_pt1 | contig 95669 bp, 90 predicted proteins | sample 654561 | NCBI WGS metagenome assembly LSQX01 (sample SAMN04489861, study PRJNA283612) | anaerobic digester metagenome | isolation source: 4 biogas reactors fed with cattle manure at either 37C or 55C with and... | place: Denmark: Kongens Lyngby | collected 2014 | reverse complement strand
GGTTAAGACATCGCCCTTTCACGGCGGTAACAGCAGTTCGAATCTGCTACGGGTCACCAGAAAAATGCACTTGCTGTCGCAAGTGCATTTTTCAACCATATAAAATATAAGTTATAAAAGCGAATTTTAACCTAAGTTTTGCCTTATAAAAACTGCCATACTGCTCCCCGGTAATCAGGTGAATTTTATATTTTCAACAATTTTATTATGTCAATATTGCCATTTTATTAACGGCATTTGTACAGATTATACAAATTATTCAACCAAAATTATGCTAAAACATATAGTATTATGCTTGCTTTTTATTTACATTTATAGTATTATTATGATGTCTTTTTGCCGCTATTTACGTCTAAAATAGTATATGGCACAAAGTTTGTTACGGATGCACCATAAAGCATCCGTTTGTACGCTAAGGTAAATTGTCCGGGAATGTTTTCCCGCAGGTATTTTTCATTATGACTGAATTAAAGAAGTTTACCCCCGCCGTTGTCGCCTTTTTCGGCGAAAAGGGAATCTCCCTTGACGAATGTTTAATCACCATGGAAAGCGACATGGGTAAAGACGGGGTTTATAAAAACGTCTATGCCCTTCTGACCAAGGACAAAATCGCCGTTGCCGAGGGCTTTATATCCTATGAAGGAAAGCCCAAATCTCACAACCGCATAGAATATTTCAACTGCACCGATTATGCCGAATTCAATATTTCCGAATTCGAAAAATTCGAGGTGGAACTGTTTATTTCCGGGGGACGGGCGGTTTGCCATAAGGAAGGCAAAACCGCCGAAATTATGCGCTTTTCCTCCACCTGCAAGCATGACGTAAATGTCCTCTGCGACGCCGCAAACCAGCTTAAAAAAGACGGCAAGGTAGACGAGGAACGGCTTAAAGGAGAAACCGAAGAATCCCACTTCTGCCCCAAATGCCACCGGCGTTACCCCGACATAAACCGAAAAATCTGCCCCAAATGCATGGAAAAGGCAAAGCTTGTAAGACGCCTTGCCAAGATGTTTTTAAAATATAAGTATTACATTCTGCTTATATTCGCCTTGTTTGCCATTATTGCGGGGTTCGGCATTGTTTCTCCCTATGTCTCAAACAACCTGTTTTACAACGAGGTGCTGGACGAAAAGGGGTCAATGTACGGCCGGATATGGCAGATAGTCTTTATGATTATCGGCGTAAGGCTTGTTTCAATGCTCATATCGCTGCTTAACGGCATAGTCAATGCCAAGGTGGCGGCAGAAGTGGTTTACGACCTTAAAAAGACGATTTTCGACACCATAGGACGACTGTCCTTAAGGTTTTTTACCTCCCGTCAGACCGGCGGCCTTATGACCCAGATAAATTCCGACGCATCGGTCATCTACTGGTTCTTCTGCGACGGGTTCCCCTATCTTGTAACCAACATCCTTCAGCTTACGGCGGTGCTTATAGTCATGCTGACTATGGACCCCCTGTTAACCCTTTATACCTTTGTAACCGTTCCCATTTTCATAATCGCCTTTAAGATAACCTTCTCGATGTTTTCAAAACTTCATGCCAGGTCATATTCAAAGAGGCGTTCCTTTAACTCCCTTATTTCCGATGTCTTAAACGGCATGAGGGTGGTTAAGTCCTTCTCCCGGGAGGAAACCGAAATCAAGCGGTTCCAGAACCGTTCGGAAGCCCAGGCCGAAGCCCAGACCGTGGTCGGGGTTACCGCCAACAAGGTTTTCAGAATGTTAGGCTTTTTAATGAGAATCGGGGTTTACGTGGTGTGGGCTGTCGGTGGCTGGCAGGTTATGAAGCAGACCGGAACCCTTAATTACGGCAGACTAATGACCTTTATCGCCTATGTGGGCATGATATATGACCCTCTTGACTTCTTCGCCGACGTTTCCAACTGGTGGTCGGAATGCTTAAACGCCTTACAGCGGCTGTTTGAGATAAGCGACTCCCAGCCCGAAGTCAGGGAAACCGATAACCCCGTTGTTCTCACCGACATAAAGGGTGAGGTGGAATTCCGGGACGTAACCTTCTCCTATGAGGAAAACCGGATTGTTATAGACCATATTTCCTTTACTGTGCCTTCCGGCTCCACTTTAGGAATTGTGGGGCAGACGGGGGCGGGGAAATCCACCCTTGCCAACCTCCTTACACGGCTTTATGACCCGGTTTCGGGGGAGGTATTCATCGACGGGGTTAATCTGAAGGATTTATCCTTTGAAACCCTCCGGTCGGCGGTGGCCATAGTGTCCCAGGAAACCTATCTGTTCCGGGGAACCATAATGGAAAATATCCGTTACGCCCGCCCCGACGCCACCAACGAAGAGGTTATTGCGGCGGCAAAGATTGCCTCCGCCCACCAGTTTATTATCAAATACCCCGACGCCTATGAAACCATGATAGGCTTTGGCTACAAGGATTTGTCGGGGGGTGAAAGGCAGCGGCTTTCCATTGCCCGGGCGGTATTGAAAAACCCGTCGATACTGGTGCTGGACGAAGCCACCGCCGCCATGGATACCCAGACCGAACGGCAGATTCAGAACGCCCTTGACAGCCTTACCAGAAACCGGACAACCATAATCATCGCCCACCGGCTGTCAACTCTGCGGGACGCAGACAAGCTGATAGTCCTTGAAAACGGCAAGATGCCGGAGGAGGGCACCGCCCTGGAACTCCTTAAGAAGAAGGGCAAATACTATGAGCTTTACAAAATGCAGGCCGAAGCGTTGAAAACCATAGGCATTGAGGAATAGGAGGGTAAATTAATGAAAAACGATTTTCTTGATATAGTCAAAATGGTGTATTTATCGCCGGAAAACGCAAAGTTCTACGAAACCGGCAACGGTTTTCCCTGCCTGAATGCTTTTATTCCACCGGTAAAAAAGGACGACCTTGACACTTCCCTTTCGGACGAGCCGGTATGGCAGGACCTGGGGAGGGTGTTCTTCCACCGGGCTTTCCCCTACGATTCGGCGGACACCTTCATTTCGGTAACCGACAAGGAAGGCAACGAATACGGAATAATCAAAAATATAAGCGACTTCGACGGCAACGGCAAGGAAATAATCGAAAAAGAGCTTAAAAGAAAATATTTCACCCCGGTAATTACGAAAATCCACTCTTTAAAAGAAAGGTTCGGCTATTCCTACTGGGAAACCGAAACCAACCACGGAAAAATGTCCTTCGCCATGCACGACACCTTCCGGAATATCGCAAAGGTTTCCGACAGCCGGCTTGTTCTCACCGACGTGGACGGCAACCGCTATGAAATTCCTGACGTGCTGGCCCTTGACAGAAAGAGTTATAAGAAAATTGAGCTTTACCTGTAAATCGGGAAAAGCATTCCACTAAGGAGAAATTATGACTCCGAAACTTAAAATAAATTCCTTTCATTACGACAATGTGATAAAGAAGGTGTCCGATTCCTTTGATGCCCAGCCGTTGTTTGTGTTTCGTTTCAACCTTTCCAGGGAAAACGAATATATAACCGGCGGGGGAGGTGTGTCGGGGAAAACCCTCCGCATTGCCACCGAAAGCGGAAATACAGAAACCCTTTCTCTTGAAGACATAGAGGATATCGAATATATCCAGTATGTCGGTTGCGCGGCTATCGAATATTCCTTAGAGGGAAAGCGGTTCGAGCTTTGCCGTTCGGATATGAAAAATGCCGTTTCACTGCAAAATACTGTAAAACGCTTGAAAGCCATACAAAGCGGGAGGAATATAGGGAGATTTTCCACCGACGAGGACGAAACCGCCTGCCCCAACTGCGGCACCCCCTACCGTTCGGGATCGAGAGTCTGCCCCAACTGCGCCAACCGCAAAAAGCTTTTCGTAAAAGCCCTCCCCATTGCCAAACCCTTTATGGGAAAGATAATACTGTCTTTGGTTATGTTTTTTATGGTGACGGGGCTGAGTATCTTCGCCCCCTTTGTAACAAGGGAGCTCATTGACGGATATCTGAAAGTCAAGGACGGAACCCCCGGAACCACGACAGGCTTTTTCCTGGTTATCGCCGCCATGGTGGCGGTTACCCTCCTTTCCACCGTTATTTCCGCCGTAAGACAGATACTCCTTGTCAGGGTGGGGAATAAAATGACGGTAAGCTTAAGGGAAAAGGTTTACCGCAAGGTTCAGGAAATGTCCCTTTCGGGAATATCAAAACGCACCGCCGGGGAAATTATAACAAGAATAACCCACGATACCGACGTGGTAAGGGACTTCCTTATGTCGGTGCTGCCGGATATTCTGCGAATCGGTCTTACCTTTATGGGCGGCTGCATAGCAATGTTTATCCTCAACTGGAAGCTGACGCTGCTTATCCTCCTCCCCATACCCCTTGTGGTAATGATATTTTACTTTATCAGAAATTTCATGCAATCCATATACACCCGCCAGTGGCATGCGGAATCATCGGTAAACACCCTCCTTCACGATGTGTTTTCGGGAATACGGGTGGTAAAGGTGTTCGGCACCGAAAAATACGAATCCATGCGCTTTGACAAGGCGGCGAAAAAGGTGGCCGACATTTCCAAAAAGAACGAACGCACCTGGAACACCATAATGCCCTTTGCCTTTTTCCTCCTCGGAATAGGGGAATATGCCGTGCTTTTGTTCGTCGGTGTCAGAATTATAAACGGGCAAATGACCTTGGGCGACCTGACCTTGTTTATGAGCTATGTTTCGCTGCTGTACGGTCCCATAAGGCAGGCGGCGTTCCTGCCGAGACAGTTTGCACGGGGTATGACGTCACTGGCGAAAATTTTCGACCTCCTTGATGAAGAACCCGAAATTACCGATGACAGCGAAGCGGTGAATAAAGAATTTGTGGGGAATATCAGATTAAACAAAGTTAATTTCGGCTACAACAATTATGAGGATATTCTTAAAAATATATCCGTTGACATTAACAAAGGTGAAATGGTTGGCCTTGTGGGGCGCAGCGGCGTGGGAAAATCCACCCTTATTAACCTTGTGATGCGGCTTTACGACGTAACCGACGGCAGTATAACCATTGACGGGGTTGATATAAGAAAATACGAACAGCACTGCTTAAGATCCCAGGTCGGAGTGGTGCTTCAGGAAACCTACCTGTTCAGAGGTACCATATATTCCAATATCGCCTATGCTCTCCCCGGCTGCACTCCCGAAGATGTGATTAGGGCGTCGAAGCTGGCCTCAGCCCACCAGTTTATAATGAAGCTCCCCGACGGATACAACACCATAGTTGGCGAACGGGGACAAACCCTGTCCGGCGGTGAAAAACAGCGGATAGCCATCGCCAGGGCAATACTCAGAAACCCCAAGATACTCATTCTTGACGAAGCCACCGCCTCCCTTGACACCAAAACCGAAAAGCAGATACAGGACGCGCTTAACAAGCTTATTGCGGGGCGCACCACCATTGCCATTGCCCACCGGCTTTCAACACTGCGTAACGCAACCAAGCTGGTGGTGCTTGAAAAAGGTGAAATCGAGGAAGTGGGTACCCACGATCAGCTTATCGCCAACGGCAAACGCTACTTCAAGCTGGTTATGGCCCAGCGGCAGATGTCGAAAATGAAGAAAAATTAATTTAAGCGTTATAAAAGACCGAAAGGAAACCGGGTATGGAAAACACTCAAAAGACAATGGACAAAATCGTTGCCTACTGTAAAAACAGGGGTATTATATTCAGCGGAAGCGAAATATACGGGGGGCTTGCCAACACCTGGGACTACGGTCCTCTTGGGGTTGAGATTAAGAACAACGTTAAGAAGGCGTGGTGGAAGAAGTTCGTTCAGGAATCTTCTCACAATACCGGCCTTGATTCCGCCATTCTAATGAACCGGGAAACCTGGGTTGCATCGGGTCATGTGGTAAGCTTCAACGACCCCCTTATCGACTGCAGATCCTGCAAGATGCGCCACCGGGCAGACCAGCTTATCGAAAGCTGGGCGGAAAAGAACAACGCTTCCGTCCATGTGGAAGGCATGACCAACGAACAGCTTTCGGAATATATTTTCCAAAACAAGGTTTCCTGCCCCGGCTGCGGTAAAAGCGATTTCACCCCCATAAGAAAGTTCAACATGATGTTCAAAACCTTTCAGGGTGTTACCGAAGACAGCCAGAACGAGGTTTACCTCCGCCCCGAAACGGCTCAGGGCATATTTGTAAACTTCAAGAATATTCAGAGAACCACAAGAAAGAAAATACCCTTCGGCGTCTGCCAGATAGGCAAATCCTTCAGAAACGAAATAACCCCCGGCAACTTTACCTTCCGCACAAGGGAATTCGAGCAGATGGAGCTGGAATTCTTCTGCAAGCCCGGTACCGACCTGGATTGGTTCAACTACTGGAAGGAATACTGCTTAAACTGGCTTTTGGGGCTGGGAATGAAACGGGATAATCTGCGGCTTCGCGACCATGACCCGGCGGAGCTTGCCTTCTATTCCAAGGCCACCACCGACTTTGAATTCCTCTTCCCCTTCGGATGGGGGGAACTTTGGGGGATAGCCGACCGGACGGACTACGACCTAAACGCCCATATAAGCCATTCCGGGGAGGATTTGTCCTACTTTGACCCCGACGACAATGCCCGTTATGTACCCTATGTCATCGAACCCTCCCTGGGGGTTGACCGGGTAATGCTGGCGCTTCTAATCGACGCCTATGACGAGGAAAACATAGGAACCGACGGCAACGAGGATATAAGGACGGTATTACGCATACATCCCGCCCTTGCCCCGTTCAAGGCGGCGGTTTTACCCCTTTCCAAAAAGTTAGCCCAGCCGGCAGCGGAGTTATACGCCAAACTCTCAAAGTATTTTATGGTGGACTACGACGAGGCGGGCTCCATAGGCAAACGCTACCGCCGGCAGGATGAAATCGGAACCCCCCTTTGCGTTACCTATGACTTTGATTCCGAAAACGACGGCTGCGTCACAATCCGCAACCGGGACACCATGGAACAGGTGAGAATCAAAACAGAGGAAGTCAAAAATTATATCGAAAAGTTTATAGCATACTGATAAACGTCAAATAAAAAACACAGCCGGTTTTAAAGGCTGTGTTTTTTCATTTTTAAGGGTTATTTTCCGCAACAGCCGGGTCTCGGGTCCTCCCGCGGGTGGTCGGCATAGGGGAAGAATTCCCCGAAGGGGAAGGGCATCTTTCCGAACACCGAGCAGGGGTCGGTGCAGCCGTGGGGGGTAGATTCCTTTTCGGGCAGGCAGAAGTTGCAGGCGGGGAGAACAAGCTGTACCAGACGTTCCATACGGATGATGGTGAACATGCCTATGGTCACGAAAACCTTCTTGGAACCGATGTCGTCGGTGAAATTGCCGTCGAAGTATTCCCTTATATCGTCGGGAATGGCATCCGCGGAAATGCAGCAGTTGCCGAAGGGATGGCATCTTTCCTTTACCTTTACATCTAAGCAAACGGGGTCGGCCACCTCCACGGTTACGGTGGGGAGGGTGGGTTCGGTCTTGCACTTCAAATCCTTAACAGGCGGGCAGAAGGAGTTGTGCTTGGGGTCTGAGGTAAAGACGGAAACGTTTTTCTCGGAACCGAAAAGAATAATCTTCTTGTCGAATACCGCAAGGCCTTTTACAAATTCCGACTTGCCCATGCAGAGGCAGCATTCAAGGGTAACGCAGAAAAAGAACCGGATGATAACCTGGAAAAAACCTTTGTTGAAGGGTATGGGCTCAAGGCTTATGTGGGTATTGATAACCTCGACGTCTTTGCAGCGTATAGCGGTGGAACGGTCAATTATCTCCTGAAAGCATTCGCAGAAATGCACCTTGATGTCTTCCAGACAATCTTTATCCTTCGCGGAGTCGAATATTTTGTTTACGCTTATACAGCAAAGGGGGTCGGAGGGTTTCCCACAAAAGGGGCGGGGCGAAACTTTGTCAATCATGTTTATATCCTCCTAAGTAAATTGTGGGGAAAAAATTCCTCTTCCTTGTAACAGCTTATGCTAACACGCCGATTATGTGAAAATTTTGTAGAAAGAAAGGATAAAGGCATTTCTTGTTATTGACATTTATGGTAATTATGTTATAATTGAGCATACATGCCATTTTATGGTTATTGGATTGTTAATTAATTGTAAATATTACATTTTCAGTAAACATAACGGTTTTCTAAAACGTTTATTATATGAAGCAAAAATTGACATGACAGGTGTTTATCAGCATTTATATTTAGCAAGGGGTATTGCCGTGAAAAGGGTTATTGCTTTTGTACTGACAATGGTTATGCTTGTGTTGTGCGTTTCGGGCTGCAAGCGAGAGGATGTAAAAAGGGATGACTCATCCGGGCTGTCGGGGGACGACGAAAGCAGAGAACAATCCCAAAGCACAAACAATACCGGACAGGAAGAGGAAATAAAAACAACCCCCTTTTTTGTCCGGTTTCCCTGCTATGAAACGGTGGAGGCCCTGACTGATGCGGCAACGACTATATTCGAAGGTTCAATAACCGACATATTCTTTGACATAGTAAATATCCGCACCGGAAAACCCGAAAAGGATAAAAGTAACAAATCCTCTTTATGGCTTTATACAGTTTATGAAGTGGAGGTTGCCGGCTGTTACAAGGGAAAAGCCTGCGAAAAGGTGTATATCGGCATTATCGGCGGGAAAAGGGGCTACAAGGAAGCAGAGCAATATAAACTGCTTGATAATACCGGTATATTCAACGAAAGGATAGGCATACCCGTATTAAGCGAGGATATCCCCCTTGAGGTGGGAAAATCCTATTTGTTTTTGGTGGATGACGACAAGACCACCTACCACCAGATAGTGGATTTGACCCATTTTGCCCTTCCGCTGGAGGAAAACCAGGCGCAAAACGGAATAAGCTATAAAACTGTGGTTGACTATATACACAATAATATAAATAAATACGGTGAGTATTAATCCAGCTCGAAAGAACGGGTTTTATCTGAAGTGTCTGCTGAAACTTTTATCTTTATAAAACTCCCCATTTGCGGTGCTGCCCCTCATCCGTCAGCCTTCGGCTGCCACCTTCCCAAGGGGAAGGCTTTGTTTTTTTCATCCCACTCATCAATATGAAGTTACATATAACTTCTGCGTTATCGGCTGCTGATTGACTTATAATATTAAGTCTTTTTATCGGTTTTTTTAATGTATTAACAATAAAATTCTTGACATAAACTATACGACATGATATAGTAATTTATGAATTCTTATCAAGAGAGGCGGAGGGAACTGCCCTGTGAAGCCCGACAACCTGCGGCAAAACGTAAGGTGTCAATTCAGCGAAGGTTTCCTTCGAAAGATGAGAACATAGGCGTACGCTTTTTCCGTCTGTGTTCACAGACGGTTTTGTTATACAACCGTTAAACCAAATATACCAAAAGCAAAAATCGGACAAAAACAGAAAGGATTTATTATTTTCATGTCAGCCAAACAGGATTTTACAAAAAGCTTTTTTACCTCCGAATCGGTGACGGAAGGCCATCCCGATAAAATCTGCGACCAGATTTCCGACGGAATTCTCGACGCCATAATCGCCAAAGACCCCATGGCAAGGGTTGCCTGTGAAACCTCAATCACCACCGGTCTGGTTCTGGTTATGGGGGAAATAACCACCTCGTCTTATGTTGATATCCCCTCCATTGTGAGGGCTACCATAAAAAGAATTGGCTACGATTCCTCCGAAAAGGGTTTTGACGCCAATACCTGCGGGATAATTACCTCAATAAACGAACAGTCCCCCGACATTGCCCTTGGAGTAAACAAAGCCCTTGAGGCAAAGGAGGGAATAATTCAGGACAAGTATGACATAGGCGCAGGAGATCAGGGTATGGTTTTCGGTTATGCCTGCGACGAAACCGACTGTCTTATGCCCTTGCCGATTTATCTTTCCCACCGTCTTGCCGAAAAGCTTTCGGAAGTCCGGAAGAACGGGCTTCTCCCCTATCTCCGTCCCGACGGGAAAACTCAGGTAACCGTTGAATACGACAACGGCACCCCCGTACGGGTGGACGCGGTGGTGGTTTCCTCCCAGCACGCCGCGGAAGTAGGGCTTGAAACAATTCGGGAAGATGTTATAAACCATGTCATAAAGCCGGTTATACCCGGAAAACTCCTTGACGAAAACACCAAAATCTACGTCAACCCCACCGGTCGGTTCGTTATAGGAGGTCCCCACGGGGATTCGGGGCTTACGGGACGGAAAATAATCGTGGACACCTACGGCGGTTACGCCTGCCACGGGGGCGGAGCCTTTTCCGGCAAGGACCCCACAAAGGTTGACCGTTCCGCGGCTTACATGGCAAGATATGTGGCGAAAAACATCGTCGCTTCAAAGGCCGCCAAAAAGTGCGAGATTCAGATTGCCTATGCCATCGGGGTTGCCCGTCCCCTTTCGGTAAGGGTGAACACCTATGGTACCGGCAAATACAGTGATGAAAAACTGACGCAGATTATAACCCGCCTCTTCGACTTCAGACCTGCCGCCATAATCGAAAAGCTGGATTTAAGAAGGCCTATTTACTCCCCCCTTGCCGCCTACGGCCATTTCGGTCGGGAAAATTTAGGGGTTAAATGGGAGGAAACGGATATGGCTGATTCGATCAGGGAAGCTCTTGAATAAGTAAAAATAAATCCGCCTTAGTTAAAATGAAGGGAGAAAACACAATGAAAAAGCTGCTTTCGGTAACCCTTGTGCTGATATTTGTACTCGGCTGCATTACCTTTTCCCCCGCAAGACTGACCACCGTCAGCGCCGACCTTCAGGATGCTTATGAAATTATCACTCAAGCCATTGAGAATCTTCAGGATGACGCAGACATTTCCTCCTGCAAGCTTGAGGTCGAATATGACGGTACCTATTATTCTTCCCCCCAGCTCAGCGATGTTTTTCAGAGGATATTAAACAACCGGCCGGATTTATTTTACTTAGCCTTGACTTACGGGTTTTCATATTATTCGAGTTCCGAGGATAGCAAGGACTATATTTCTTCAGCCATTTTATATTACACCATGGATAAAGAGGATATACCCGGTGCAATAACCGAAGTGGAGGATGCCCTTGACGGTATAATCCAGTCCATTCCGAACATCGACAAGCTGTCCCAGCTTGAGCAGGCCCTTGCGGTGCATGAATATATTGTACTAAACTACGATTATGACTATCTCCTTGAAAACGGGGACGTTTATTCCATGATAACCGAAGGAATAGGGGTCTGTCAGGCTTATACGGGACTGTATATGCTTGTTTTAAGACAATTAGGTATTGAGGTTTCCTACTCGGTAAGCTACCCCATGAACCATACATGGAATCTGGTTAATCTTGACGGCAACTGGTATCATGTGGATAACACCTGGGACGACCCGGCTGTTTTGGGGTGGGTTTACCATTTTTACTTTCTCCAAAGCGACGAAGTCTGGCTTAACGCCCGCCACTACGACTGGGAGGACGATTACGACTGTGACGACACCACCTATGACAGCTACTACTGGTCAGACGTGATGTCCCCGGTAATATTCGTTGACGAAGGGGTATGTTACTACATAAAGCAAGGGGGTAGCGAAGCTTTATCAGGCTCCCTTGTAAAACGGGAAGGGGAAACCGAAACGGTTTTGGCAAACATAACCGAACTCTGGTATGTCCAGAATTCCACAGCCTATTATGAAGGCTGTTTTTCGGGGTTGGGGCTGAACGGCAGATTTTTGTACTTAAATACCCCGGATAAAATTATAAGATTTGACACATCGACGAATACCTCCGAAACAATCCTAACCATTGACACTTCAAACGGTTATATATACGGCCTTAAAGTTTCACCCTCCGATGACGGTTGTATAATTACCTACCTTACGGCCACCGACCCCATGATTTCCAACGCCGCCATACACTCCTTTACCGACAACCCTGATTGCCCCGACGGCCATAATTACGGGGAATGGGAGGTAACAATCCAACCGAAGGAGGATTCGGAAGGCGAAAGGGGGCGCACCTGCAAAGATTGTGGTAATACCGAAACGGAAGTTATCCCTTCCCTTTCCACAGAAAACGGGTATGTATACACGGTGGAAATCCCCGCCACCACCCAAATCGCAGGCCAGGCAAAATGGGTTCATCCCGAATACGGCACCTTTTATACCGTTATTCCCAAGCTTCCCGAACCCTCTGCAACCACCCTTAATGAGGCTTTAACCGACCTTAGCTTCTTTGATGAATATGTAAAGGGCTTTGATTTGGGGTCGAAGATTGCGGATTACATCGAAGGCGACCTAAACATTGCGGTTTACAAGGCGGACGGCACCACCGTCGTCACCGACGATAAGCTTGCCACCGGCTATATAATCAAGCTGTTTGACGATGAAAACAACGTCCTTGACACGGCAACCGTTGTCATAGTGGGGGACACCAGCGGCGACGGTTCGATAAACGCCATGGATTACATTGCGTTAAGGCTGCATTTGCTTGATATTCCCCCGATGACCGGAGCCAAGCTGAAAGCGGCGGATGTAGACGGCAATAACAGCATAAACAAGTTTGACTACATTTACTTAAGGTTATATCTGTTGGGGATTAATCCCGCTATAAGCCAGAATTAAAAGTTTCCGCCGGCAAAAGCCGGCGGATTTTTTTGTCCGACCATCTGTCGGATTAGGTGAATTTTATTGATAATACCGGTTGATTTTTACTGACGGCATAAAAAAACCTCCCTTGTGCAAAGGGAGGTGTCACGGCAATACCGTGACGGAGGGATTGTCACCCGCCAGCGTAGCCTGTGTCTTTGTTTCGCTTCTTTTCCGGAAATACGGGTACTACCCCTCATCCGAAAGCCAATGCTGACACCTTCCCCTCAAGGGGAAGGCTTTTTTTACATAAGCCATCTGCTTATGATTAAAAACATACATAATTAAGAATTGTTTTTAACCCAATCCGCGATTACGGCGAACACTTTCCAGTTTTCGTTCCAGATTTTTTTATACTGGCTGTCGGGAAGTGGGGTGTCAACGTTCCCGGTTTCTATTGTCAGGGCGGGGATTCCCACCGACATCGCCCAGTCCTTGTAGCCCGCCGCCACCTCGTTTTCGGGACTTACCGGCCGGTATCTGGTGGCGTTTCCCACCGCATTGGCAAGCAAACGGCATTTTTCGATAAGGGACTTGTCGTTTCCGTATTTCCAGTAGATTATCTCCCCGTAGGAATGGTAGGACACCACCGCGTCAAAGTCATATTTCAGGGTGTATTCCATAAGAGCCTCGGTTTCAGGTTCGGAGGCGGGAGCGGGACCTTTGTAAAGCCGGTAGTTGGGCTTTCCGATTGTGTCCTTATATTCCTCCCAGCCCGCCGGAAAGTTGCGGTTTAAATCCACCCCGTTGGCGTTGGATTTCCAGATTCTGAAATATTCCGCTAAATTTTCGGGGTATATCCCCCGGTCAAGGAGGAAATTCGAAACAACCGCCGTTGCCTCCCCCTTCTGGGATACGGTAACCCCGTCGGGGTTTATCATGGGAATTATATGAAAGCAGACGTCTTCGACATAGTCAAACAGGAGTGTCCCCCGGTAGGTTTCCCCCTCGCCGATGGTGTAGTACTCGATAAGGTCAAGGAGCAGGGCGGTGTTCATATATTCCTTGCCGTGCATTGCCGCCCCTATAAGAACATGATGGCCGGAATTAAGGCTACCCAAAATACAGGAGTAAATATTCCTCCCCTCAACGGTAGTCCCTATGGTTTCAACCTGTAAGCCGTACCGGTTTTCAAACTCCGAAAGCACCTCAGCCGTTTCCTCATAGGTAAAGGAGGTTTTTCCTGTCTTTATAACCTTTTCGGTTTCGATGTCATATGTATAGCCGCAGTCGGGACAGATAAAGCGGGACAGGCCCTTGTCGTAATAAGTGTATTTGTCAATAACGACTATACTGCCGTCCGGATGAAAACACTCGGCATTTTCGCTGGTTTCCTCCGATATTTCCTCAGATACCTCATCCGATGTTTCTTCGGAGTAAGCATTTTCGGAATTTATGCTATCTTCCGTTCTTGTTTCATCCGCAACCGAAGAAATACCGTCAACGCTTTTAATGCTATGGTCTTCCGAGGTTGTCTCTCCGGAAGTCGGTTTATCTGATATACAGGATACCGCCAAAGCGGATAAAGCTATCAAGGTTAAGAGTAAAATTAATCTTTTGGTAAATATCATAAATCAGTTCTGAACGTAGTCTTCAAATACCGTATAGTCGGCGACTATATGGATTTCGTCAAGGTAAAACTTTTTACCGATATACGAACCGTTGTCGGAATAATCCCAGAACATATAAATTCCCGCGATTTCGTTGTAGTGATAGGCAACGCCGGAGCCCTCGCTTACCGTACCCGTGCCGCTTCTGTAGGCGAAATCCTTAACCGGGAAGGCGAACCAGCCCTTGAAATTTTTAACCGAGGAATCCTGGACATCCCCGAAACAGCCGTCGCCGCCGTGCTTGTATTCCACCCATTTGTCGGACCCTTCCGCCATATACCAGAAGGAAAGGTCGCTTCTGCCGTCCAATTCATCGGTGGTAAACAGTCCGCCGTTGGGGGAAACAAGACCGAAGTTGGCTTTTCTGAAATCAAGACCGGTAAAGTCCGCCCAAACCCGCAAATAATCTACATCGGGGTAAAGCTTGGTGTTTTTATTTTCACCGGTGGCAAAGATGTACAGCCCCTGATTTACACCGTCTTCAGACCATACCCCGAGGGCGGTTGAGCCGTTATAGCCATTTCCCCCTTCAAGGGCGGCCTTGGAATTGGCATTCAGTCCGGCGGAGGTCCAGTCCCCCACAAACACATCGCCGTTGATACTGCCCCCGTAGGCAAAGGTGCTTGTTGAAAGCTTAAGGCTTTCAAGGGATTCGAAATCGCAGAAGGTGCCGTGAAAGGTAACGGGATTCTGGGAGGAATATTTTACATCCACCCCTTTAAGGGTGGTAAAATAGGTTTCGATGGGGCTTCCCTTTTTACCGTAGCAGTCAACGGGATAAACGCTTACGGTATAATCGGTATTCTGCTTCAGGCCGGAAGCTCTGAAGGAAAGGGTTTCGGGCATGGGCTCAAAGTAGTATTCCGAAAAGCTTTTGATGTTTTGGTTTCCCTTGTCGCTCTGAAAAACGATTTCGTAGCTGTAAATGCAGTCGTTGTCCTTTGCCTGGGGGAAGGTAATAAGGCAGGTGTTCTGGGTTATTTCCGTAATTTCAGCCGTAGCGTCTTCATCGAAATAGGGTGTATCCGAATTTTCATACCTGTCACCGGGGCGGTAATTCATTTCCCCGGAGGGTATGTCTATGTAATACACAAGATATTCGTCCCCGTCGGTGTTGGAGGGGGTTTTGAAAAAGTCGTTGGCAAGGATGTTATAGGGGAGTATCCGCACCAGATTATTTTCATCCACCTCAACTATGTAATACTGGGCAGCGTTTGCGGCATTGGGGGGAATTGTGCCGTAGGTCATACCGGAAGTCATTTCAAAATAAGCCAACGTACCGGTGCCCAGGCAGGTGAAATCCCCCTGCCAGATGGAGGTGGGGTTGTTTATGGGTCCGTGGGAATGGCCGGAAAAGTTAATAACCTGGGGATAATTGCCGTACACCGATTTCAGCATATCCGACGAATAGGTGTACCATTCGGAGGAAACATAAACTGTGTCCTTTAAATGGTGGTGCTGGAAGGTGAATATGGGTTTTCCGCTGTCCTTGGAGGCATTTTCCAGGGCTTCTTCAAGAAAGGCTTTTGACGAATCGTAGCTGTTCCCGTCGGAGGGGGATAATCCTATAAAATGAAAGCCCTTTATTTCGATGTCCTTGTTAAGTTCCGAATCCATTGCCTCGTTATAGACGGAAATGCCGCCGCCGTAAAATTCATGGTTGCCCATAACCGTTATCAGGGTTGTTTCCGCCTTCATGTTGTTGGCGATAATCTGCTTCAAGGCGTTGTATTGGGGTAAGTTGCCGTTGTCGGTAATGTCCCCCACCATAATAAGCGCATCAAGGGTGTTGTAGTTTTTGTCCGACGAGGCATAATCGTAAGCCGTTTCAAACAGCTTTTTAAGCCTTTCCGCCTCTTTGGTGCCGGCGGTGGTAATATGGGTGTCGGATACCACCGCAAACCTTAAAACCGGAATATATTCCCGAACGATCTGGGAATTTTCCGTCGATGTTTCCGATATTTCCGAAATTTCTTTTGTGTTTTCCATATCCTTTGAACTTTCTTCCTTAGATAAATTATCGTTGTTGCCGGTTGCGCAGGCGGTCAGCACAATCAGTCCGAATAGCAGAATACATAAAAGCTTTTGGGGCATTTTCATCATAAGCTCTTCCCTTCCGTATATTTACTGTCTGAAACCTTTGCCGATAATTTCGCTGGTGTTGGTTATAAAGGTAAAAGCGTCGGGGTCTATCTGTTTTACTTTCTTTCTCAGGGGAAGCGCTTCGCTGCGCTTGCAGGCAACGAACACCAGCTTTTTGCCGGTGTTGGTGAAAGCTCCCTTGGCGTCCGCCACCGTGGCGCCGTGGTTCAAGATTTTCATAATGTAATCGCAGATTTCCTCGCTTTTGGTGGTGACGATGACGAAAAACTTGCACAAGGTAAAGTTTTCAATAAACACATCAATGGCGGTGCTTTTGATTATAAGCCCCATCAGGGAGAACATCCCGGTTTTCATGCCGAACACGAAAAATGAAGAGGTGGCTATAATCCCGTCGCAAACAAACAAAGCCTTGCCGATGTCAAGGTCGGTGTATTTCTTCAGAATCATTGCGGTTATATCGGTGCCTCCGGAGGACGCCCCGCAGTTGAAAATAATTGACGAACCCAGCGCCACCAGCAGTACCGCATAGATAAGTTCCATAAAGGGCTGGTCGGTAAAGGGCTTATTCATGGGGTAAACCTTTTCAAACACCACGATGCTGAAGGAAAACAAAAGGCTGGAATACACCGTCTTGAAGCCGAAGGAGCCGCCAACAAAGGCAAAGCCCAGCACCAGCAAAACCAGGTTGGTTATCAACACGAACATCCCCGATGATATGCCGGGGACAATGTTTCCTAACAGCAGGGAAAGACCCGACACCCCGCCGGTGGTGAAATTGTTGGGAAACTTGAAAAAGTATATCCCCGCCGCCATTATAAGGGTGCCGAAGGTAATAAGCAGATAACTTTTTATTGTTTTAATAACTTTGCTTTTCATAAATATCCCGTATTTTGACTTAACACAGCAAAAGTCCGGCACGCCGGACATTTACCGTTTATGTTTAAAATTTATAGTCGAACCGACTGTTCTGCCGGTGAGCTTCCCGGGTTACGGCAATCTGCTGCCTTACATGCTCAGGACGAACGTCGTGGGGGATTCCCTCGATAAACAACCGGTAAATCTGGTCGTAATAAATCCTGACCGCCTGAATGAAGGGGGCCTGGGGGTCCCCGTCCCAGCTTTCCTCATACCACTTTAAAGTTTCGCCGCAGTAGGCGGGATATTTTTCGGGGGTGGTGTAGAGGGTTCCGGGTATGTTTTCCTGAGCGGGAGCTTCTTCCGGTTTAAAATATCTCCAGTCGATATGGGACATATTGCCCTTTAAGCCCCCGTTGGAGCCGTGGATTTTATAGGTAAACAAAGGATAAGCGTCTGCGGAGGAGATTTCAAGGTCTATAAGGGGTCTGCCGGGGGCGGTGAGGATAAGCTTGCAGTAGTCCTCGGCATTACCGAAAACATTAAGACCCTCCATTTTACAGAAAACATCGGGCATACCGTCATACATATCCAGTAAATTCAACGCCTGGTCAAGGGGATGGGGACCGGTGTTGGCAAGGGCGCCCCCGTTGCGTTCCAGCAGGCACTGCCAGTCCCACCGTCTTGCAAAGCCGTTGAACTGGATATTAATCTGGGCAATCTTCCCCAATACGCCGGAGGCGATTATTTCCTTAACCTTAAGGAAATAGGCGGCAAACCTCGACTGCTGGAATATCAGCATTTTGCAGTTATGCTTATCGGCGGTTTCCTTAAGTATATCAAACTGTTCCACCGTGGGGACAAAGGGCTTTTCGGTCAGCACGTTAAAGCCGTGTTCAAACAATTCCCTGGTTATGGAGAAATGAAGGTGGCTGGGGGTGGCGTTTACCACCAGGTCGATATCCTTCCGGTTTAAAATTTCCTTATGGGATTCAAAGACCTCGCAGCCGAATTCCTGTTTTGCCCTTTCCCTCCGTTCGGGAATGGGCTCCACGACGGCCACCACTTTAAACCTTTCGGTATCCTTTTTAAGGTGAAGACCGTGAATATCCCTTCCGCTTCTTCCCTGTCCCAGTATTGCAAGCCTCAGCTGTTTCATTAAAGCTACATCCTTTCTGATTGTTTTGATGCTTTGTTGTAATTATAACCGTTATGGATAAAAAAGTAAATAGCAAAAGCTATTTGGTTATAAATTTTTCGGCTTTGTAGTTTGTTATAAACACCTCCGGAAGGCGGGAATCGCTAAGCTCCCCCGGCCCATAGTAAAAGGCATAACCGTTGGGGACAAGATAAAACTTTGAAAAATCCCCCCGGCTTTCAATCAGGTTTTCCACCCCCTTTTTATATTCCGAAAGACCGGAGGTTTTCCTGCGGTTTACCTCGGCGATAAAAAGGGAAATAAGCCTTTCCCTGTCGTTGCGGGTGAAAAAGTCATAGAAATTCAAAAGCCTGCCTTCGCTTTTCGACCATACCTGAGAAAGGCGGGCTACCCTGCTTCGGGTTTTTCCGTCGAATACGGAGGCATCTATAAAGGTGGAAAAAAACAGGCTGTTTTCAAAGGAAACCGTATATTTCATAACTCCTCCCCGGGGATTGAAGTTTTCCCCGGCGGATTCCTTCAAAGCCTTTTTGTACAGCTTTGTTTCGAGATAAGCCAAAAAGCCGTCAAATATGCCGTTGTATAATTTTTCGGCGTTCTGAATGAAAACGTCGTTTCCCGTCACCGCCGGAACCGATAAATTTATAAGCATTACCGGTCTTCCGTCGTTATCCTTATATTCTTTTCTGAGAGTTCTTTCCCTTGTTATGCAGGATTCCATAAAATCACCATAATATTTTATGCTTTGACAAAGCCGGATATTACGAAGGCTGCATGACTCGCTCCCACGGCAAACAGCGCGGCATACATATAAACCTCGTCAAACACCCCTCCGCCGTAATAGACGATACCCCCCGCCAGTCCTCCTAAAGCAGTCGAAACCAATACGGTTTTGGGGGGCTTTCCCGAAACCGAAACGCAGGATATCCCCGAAAGGGCGGACAAAGGGAGGAAATATTCCTTGGCGGTCACGTTCTTTTCCCCCTTGAAAATCATCGAAATGACAACCAGAATTATCCCTAAGGCAAACATTATGTCCCCGCTTCGCTTTACCCCTTCCTTGCCGAACAGCCCTCCGGCAATCAGGCATAATGTTGCGAAGATTGCTCCTTTCAGTCCCAACAGGTCATACATAAACCACACATAAAAGGCAAAAACAATTATCCAGAAATATGACAGCCCTTTATACGACAGCTTTTTCGCCACCGAGGAAACCGAAGCGAAGACCGCAAACAAAACGAAGGAAATAACCGCAAACTTTCCCGTAAAGATGAAAGCAAAAAGGGAGGAAACGAAAACAATATAAAACGAAATCACATTTTTTCCTTCCTTCCCAAGGTTTTTTGGGGAATCGCCACAAGAAAGTCAAGCATTCCGGAAATCTTGCAGGGGGTTATGGGAGCCATATAGGGGACATTGAGGTTTTCCTTGGCACATAGGGCGCAGAGGGTAACCCCCGCGGCAAAGATAAGACCGGGGAGTTCGGCAATCCAGGCGGAGGTTAAAAACACCAGCCTTAAAATTGAAGTGGTGTTCATATATGCGGGAACGATAAAATTCGCCACCGCGGAGATGGAAATAATCAGAATAACACTGGTGGACGCCACCCCCGCCTCGGTGGCGGCGTCGCCTATAATAATCGAACCCACCAGCCCCACCGCATTCCCCACGGGGCGGGGCATACGCACCCCCACCTCCCTTAACATTTCAAACACCAGCAGCATTAAGGTAAGCTCCACGAACAGTGTGAAGGGTATGTCGGCGCGCTGTTCGGTAATGATATTTTTAAGCTGTTCGGGGAGATAGTCGGGACGGTCTTCCGCCAAAATATAGAACAACGCCGGCAGAAACAGGGCGACCAGCAGCGACGCAAGACGGAGCAGTCTTGAAAATGTGGCGTAGTAGGGGGACCTTAAATAGTCCTCGGCGGACTGAAGGGATTCCATAAACACAAAGGGGGCGGTTAAAATGAAGGGGGACCCGTCGCAGATTATAACGACCCGCCCCGCAGCCAGCAGGCTTGCCGCTTTGTCCACCTTTTCGGTGGCGCCGAAGGAGGGAAAAAAGCCGTAGCGTTTGTCTTGAATAAGGGTTTCGATGTTCCCGCTGTCAACGATAACCGACGCCGAAATATTGCCGAGTTTATTCCGGGCGGCGTCGATTAAAGCCTGTTCCGCCCTCCCTTCGATATATGCAAGGGCGATTCTGGTGTTTGTGATGTTCCCTTTTTTGAAGTTTTCGATTTTCAGCGAGGGAGAACGGACTATTTTGCGTAAGAAGCAGATGTTTTTATCGATATCCTCAACAAATCCGGTCTGTGGTCCCCTTACGGTAATGTCGGTGTCGGCTTTGTCTGCTGACCGCCCGAAATAGGCGTCTGCGGGGCAGACGGCATAGTACAGCTTTCCGTTGTCCAAAGCCACAAGAGCGGAACCGGTACACAACAAAAAGCAAATCTCGTCAATGCCGTCGCCCGATTTAACCGAGGTTGTCTGTAATAGGCCGTCGAAATTGCCGTCGAAACCGGAATAATCCCCCTTGAGAAACATGGGTTTTATAATCCTTTCGGCAATATAGTTTTTATCCGCCATCTCCTTTACGCAACACACCAGGCCTTTGGCGTTCTGGAACACAAGACGGCGGGCGATAAAATCCTCGCAGCCGGCAAATTTCGAATTAAGCTGATTTTCAAATTCGTCTATATTTTTAATATCCAATATCATCACCTTGTGTTATTGTTTTACTTCTGTAAATTTTTATTCCGAAATTTTATTGTTTACCTCAATGTCTTGACAGGGTTGTCTTACAAAGTTATAATGTTAATTATGTAAATCGACCATCTGTCAGTGAAGAAAGGCTAAGGTTATGAAAATTAAGGTTTTTACGCTGTTTTTATCTGTTATTGTCATTATTTTGGCCATTGTGTCCTGTGTCAAGCTCCCCGTCACCGAAACCAGCAAAGACCAGCTTTCGCAGGAGGATAGTACCTCTGCCCCAGACACCACCTCCGAACCCGACACCACCGGCGAAAATTCCCCGGAGGAATCATCACAGGAGGACACCACCACATCAGAGGAAAGTTCCGTTGAGGATTCCTCTGCCGAGGACAGTTCGGAGGAGACCACGACTGAGGAATCCTCAGAGGAAGAATCCTCACAGGTGGTAATAGAGCTTCCCTATCCCACCCTTGAGGGAGTAACCTACGCTAACCTTACTTCTTCCGAATACGATAAATATTTTGAAAATTCAATGTTTATAGGCAACTCCGTAATGGTGCATTTCTATAACTTCTATTCCAACAAGAAATCCAAGATTTCCGGTTTTTTAGGCGGCTGCAAGTTCTTTTCCTCCTCCAACTATTCGGCACTGGAGGACACAAAGGCGGTCAACGACAGCTCCTGGCACCCCAAATATCAGAATGTGAAAATGAAATGCGGGGACGCGGTGGCTCAGGCAGGGGTAACACGGGTTTTTCTGTCGGTGATGGCGTTGAACGAAATCGCCCTCCACAACGCCAAAACCTGCGTTGACGACAACTTCCAAACCACGGTTGACCTTATAAATTCCATAAAACAGAAAAGTCCGGATGTGGAAATCGTGGTTTTAAGCAATACTTATATGGTTTTTAATTATAACTCCTATGCAAGGCTCAATAACGGGAACATTTCCGCTCTAAACAACAAGGTGCTGGAATACTGCAACCAGAACGGCATAGATTTTATAGACCTTTCCACCTTCCTTATGGACGGGAACGTGCTTGCCGACAAGTACTGCCGGGACTATGAAAAAGACGACAGCAACCAGGGCTGCCACCTGACCAACGAAGCCTACGCCCTCTGGATCGCCACTTTAAGAAATTACGCCTGCTTAAAGCAGAACGATGCCTGGACAAATCCCGCTTCAATGCCCGTCTATACTAAAAACCCCTGATTTGCCACCGAAAGGATAATTTGAAAATAACTGCATACATTAGTGAATGTATTGACACGGCAGGTCGGGAAAGCTATAATATTATGTAAATCAACCGCCTGTCAGCGAGGAAAGACTGAAGTTATGAAGATTAAGGTTTTTGCAATAATTTTATCAATAATCGTCATTGTTTTGGCCATTGTATCCTGTATTAAGCTCCCTATGGAAAACACAAGCGAAGACCCCCTTTCAAAACCCGACGACACCTCTACAAGCGACAACCTGTCCGAACCAGACACCGTAAGCGATACTTCTGCAGAGGATTCTTCAACGGCCGACACCAGTATTCCGGACGAAAGTTCGGAGGAAACCGTATCCGAGGAATCATCGCAGGTTGTAATCGAGCTTCCCTATCCTGTTCTTGACGGGGTAACCTACGCCAATCTTGCCGCTTCCGAATACGATAAGTTCTTTGAAAACTCAATGTTTGTGGGCAACTCCGTAATGGTGCATTTCTATAACTTCTATTCCAGCAAGAAATCCAAGATTTCCGGATTTTTGGGCGGCAGCAAATTCTTTGCTGTAGGCAACTATTCCGCACTGGAGGACGCAAAGCCGGTTAGCGAAAACTCCTGGCACCCCAAATATCAGAACGAAAAAATGAAGTGCGCGGATGCGGTTTCCCAGTCAGGGGTAAAACGGGTTTTCCTGTCGTTGATGGCGTTAAACGAGATAGCCATTCACGACCAGGAAACCTGCGTTGACGACAACCTTCAAACCACAATAAACCTGATAAATTCCATTAAGCAGAAAAATCCGGACGCGGAGGTTGTAATTTTAAGCAACACCTATATGGTTTACAACTTTAACAGCTATCCGAAACTTAACAACGGTAATATATCCGCCCTTAACAATAAGATGCTGGAATATTGCAACCAGAACGGCATTGATTTTATAGACCTTTCCACCTTTCTTATGGACGGGAACGTACTTGCCGACAAGTACTGTAAGGACGCTGCAAGGGAGGGGGACAACAAGGGCTGCCACCTTACCAACGAAGCCTATGCCCTCTGGACCGCCACTTTAAGGAATTATGCCTGCTTAAAGTTAAACAACGCCTGGACAAATCCCGCTTCAATGCCCACATACACCAAAAATCCCTGATTAGTTTTTTGAAAGGATAAAATATATGAAAAAATCAATTGCATTAATTCTTATTGCCGTCTGCCTGTTAGCCGTATCCTGCAAAGCCAAGGAATTAAACGGCACCATTGACCAGCTTTTCGAAAAGATTTCAAAAGTCAACGCCGAAGGGGAACTTTTTGCCTATGATTCGGACAGGTTGTATGATGAACTGCTTATAAGCAACGACCTTTACTCGGAAGGTTACTTTATGATACCCGTCGAAAGCAACGGGGTTGAGACCATAGCCTTTTTCAAGGCCACAAACAAGGAAAACGCCAAAAAGCTGCTTGATGCCTTCAGCACCTATATAAAGGACAAACAGACTTATGAGGAACAGTATAACGCCGACAACTACGAAGTCGCCAAAAAAGCAGTGGCAAAATCCGAGGGACTGTATGTTTATCTTGTAATGTCCCCCAATAAAACCGCTGTTTTTGACGTAATAAACGATAATCTTAAGTAAGGTCAAAACTAACCAAGGAAGGTCAAAGATATGAGCCACAGACACCGGAGCAGAAAAGCGATTTTTTATTTTCTGCTCTGCCTACCTTTAGCGTTTATAGCATATTTGGGTATAACCTATTATACCGGCAGCATAAACGCCAAAGAAGTGACGGCTGTTGAAATAACCCTGCCCGGAGGAAATCCGGTTGAATATACCGATAAAGAAACCATTGACTTTTTCGTGGGGCTTATTAACAACGCCACCGAACTTTCGGTGCCCCTGAGGGAAGCCGACGAGTCCACAAGCGTTACCCTTAAATGCATTGAAAGTTCAGCCGAAAGGATATACAAGATTTATCCCGAACTTTCCCAGACCGGCTGTATGTTTTTGTCCCCCGGCGGGAAGTATTACCTTATAAAAGCCGAGGATGCGGTTAATCTCCTTTCCCGTAATGACATGGAATATCTTTATTCCGGAGTGTTTATGCCTTCAATGTATGTGGTGACGGGACAGCTGGAAAGGGAGGTTGCCCCCGGCTCCTATGAATGGCATTTCAAAAAGCTAAACGGTGAATACGCGGAATACACCGGAAAGACCACGGAAGAAGAAAGCCAGGTATATTCCATTTATTCAAACCGGGACAACTCTATCCGCTTTACCCGCCAGCCCGACGACATAAACGTTGTCATTACCGATACCGAGGGAAATTTAATCGGGGAAACCTACTTCAATTCCCTGATTTTCGGAAGAGACACCAGGCTTAAGGTTACGGTGGAGGCAAGCTGGAACAGAAAAAGTGACAGCAAATGCGACGGAACAGCCACATATACTTTCGACGTTATTTACGACATCCCCGCAGAGGTGAGTTTTTCGTCTAATCAGGCGGAAATCGGCGGTTATATAACGGTTAACGTAAAATACCTCAACGAAGGCGAAGAGGTGGTTCTGACCTCCCCCCTTAATACAGGCAGCCTTCACTTTACCGAAAACGGCGGTGTTAAAAGCGCCGTCTTGGGCATTGCCGACGACAATACCCCCGGCGATTATGAAATCGTCTATACCATAGGGGACAACAGCGGCAAAGCAAGCCTTACGGTTACCGGTGCTCCCAGGGAGGAAAGAAGCGAGATCTACCGGCTTAACATCACCCAAGCCGACTTCGAGGAAAAGTTAGGGGAAAACGCCGTAAATGAATTCAATGAGATTATCGGGACCGTCTTTAACTCTTTGGGGGAACAAACCTATTCTAAAATAGAAGATTTCTCCCTGCCTTCTCAGAATCCGGTTGTCGGTTTGGGTTACGGCATTAAGGTCATCGTAAACATCGAAAACACCACCGACACCCATGTGTTTTACACCATAGGCAATTCCTATGACGTTATCGAAAACTCAAAGGTTACGGCGGCGGGCGACGGCAGGGTGGTCTATGCGGGATACACCGAAATGTTGGGGAATCTGCTGGTGATTGACCACGGTCTTGGAGTGACAAGCTGGTATTACGGAATCTCCTCATTGGAAAGAAGCGTGGGAACGCTGGTGGAAAAGGGTTCGGTTTTGGGCTTTGCCGGAACAAACGACTATACGGACACCTCCTCACTGGGGTTTTGCATATCCGCGGGAAACACCTTTATAAATGTTCCGGTCGATTAATTCAATATTTCATATAATAAAAACAACATGCCGTGTCACAAAACAGACACGGCATTTTTCATGAAAGGAGAAAGCCATGAAAATCAAAAACATACCCCTCTTCATTCTGAGGGCAGTAACGGTAATCTCAACAATCGTATATGTGTTATACATACTTGTTGCCAAAGGGGATTTAAGCTTTATTTCAAAGCTTAAACTCGCCACCGAGATTTATTCCGCCTGCCTGCTGGAAGGGCTGTTCTTTTTCGTTTTAACCGATATAACCGGCGTATTTTCGGAAAAGCACAGGGCATAAGCAAAGGCAGGGTTAACACCCTGCCGTTTGTTTTTAGTTCACTCTATATTTCAACAAGAAGCTGTTTTAACTGTTTATAAAATTCCGGTACGGAATTTTTTACAGTATCATAAACGATGGAAATATCTACAATGCCATAATTATGTACAATTGTGTTTCGCATTCCCTTTATTGCCCGCCAGGGTATATCCGGGTGGGAATCCTTGAATTCTTTGATAAGTTTTTCATTATTTTCGGCAATTTGAATTAAGCGAAACATGATTGAATCAGCCAGCAATTCGTTTTGTTGGATTTCCTGTATGGATTTATCATCGGCAACCCGCATTAAGTAGTCTAAATCATAAATGATTTTATCAAGATAATAACGGTCGTTTTAATATTATCCATATATTTTTATCCCGTCCCTAAATATTTCTTTAACAAGGGATATATTATTTTCCAGCTGGGTAACAAGTACCAAATCTACTTTCTTTTTGATTTCCTCCCTCAGGTGTTCTACAAGGTCATAATATTTAACGCCGACCGAAGGCATTGACACAAGCAAATCAATATCGCTTGAAGGGTTGGCTTTACCCTTTGCATAGGACCCGAAAAGATAGCAGTACTCCACATCGTATTCATTAAAAACACTTTCGCAAATGCTTTTTATTTGGGATATTGACAAAACCCCGTGGTTTTCGTCTATCAAACCGTATCTGTTAAGGGCGTCCGCCACAAAAGCATACTTTAAAGACGAAGGATTAAGCCCGCCTTTTTCATAATTTATATAGGTTCTTCTTGTAATGCCGAGCAGCTTCGCCGCCTGTTCCTGAGTTAATTGCTTTTCCAACCGGAGTTGTTTTAGTGTCATATCAATCACCCCGGATAGATATTAGCATATTTCACATATAAAGTCAATAGTAATGTGTAATTTTTTTACATTTATTTATATATAAATGTGTAATTATTTCACATCGTTATATCTGTAAGTGTGAAATATTACAGCTTTACTTCCCTGCAGGACTGTTCAAGCAGCTTGAACAGCTTTTGGGTGTGAAAACCGTCGTTTACGCAGTGATGAAGTTCGGCGGTTACGGGGAGTACAGTTTTCCCTTCTTTTTCGTAAAACTTCCCCACGATAATAAAGGGTATAAAAGCGGTGTCGGGTTTGTTGTACGCCGAAAATTCGGCGGGTTTCGACATTGCCAGGGCGGTATGGATAATATCCGTCATTACCGACACATGAACGCAGTCCATCCGGGGTTTATCGTAATTGTAAAGCTTTCCGCAGCCTTCGGCGTCGGCTTTGTCCTTTTGAAACCGGTTGTAAAAGGATTTAAAATCCTCGTCAAAAGGGGTTATCGCATGGGTAAAGAGATTGCTACCGTCGTTGCGGAGCATATTGAAATGAACATCAAGCTTGTCATAATAACCCGGCTTTCCGTTAATGCGGGCAAAGCGGAAATCCCTGTCCGAATTAACCGTCTTGCCTATCGCCCAGCAGATTGATGGATAAAACTTATACCCCGCCGCCTTTGTGTTCTGCCTGAAGGAGGTAATATCGATTTCGGTTGTTACGCTGAAGGTATAGCCCAAAAATTTGTCGTAGATTTCTTTTCTGTTCCAGTTTTCATAGTCAATAAAATTAAACATTTTTCCACCCCTTTTGGCTTAATTATACACTTTACCTGATGAATGTCAACACAATCCTTGACACATAACGGTCTGGCGTCTATAATGAATCGGAACGGAGGTATTTATATGTACAGAAGTCCGAAATATTCCTTTTTCGATATGAAGGAAATAAAGCCTTCCGGCTGGCTCAGGGATGTGCTGTTAAACCAGGCCAGAGGGCTTTCGGGTAATTTAGATAAAATCTGGCCGGACGTAAAGGACAGCAAATGGATAGGCGGAAGCCGGGAAGGCTGGGAACGGGTACCCTACTGGCTGGACGGCTTTATTCCCCTTGCCCACCTCCTTGACGACGAAGATATGATAAGCCGTTCAGACAAATATATTGACGCAATTGTTTCCTCCCAGCGAAGCGACGGGTGGATATGTCCCTGCAGCGACGGGGAAAGGGAAAATTACGATGTCTGGGCGGCGTTTCTTATATGCAAGGTGCTTGCCCTGTACGGCGGTAAAAAGGGTTTTGAGGCTGCCAGAAACGCTTTGAAAAATCTGAGCATTCATATTAAATCCCATCCCCTTAAGGGCTGGGGAAAGTTCAGATGGTTTGAATGCCTTATTCCCATATACCTACTTTACGAAGCAACCCGTGAGGAATGGCTTATCGAACTGGCTTCGGAACTTCAGAAGCAGGGGGAAAGCTATGATTTTCTGCTAAACAACCCCGCTTTTAAGGTTCCCCATGAAAAATGGAACTTTGAAGGGCATATCGTAAACCTTGCCATGATGTTAAAGTCCCGCGCTCTTGCCTCTCAGATAACCGGCGGCGACGACTATAGCTTTGCCGAATCAGCCTACGGTTTTCTTATGGAATACCATTCATCCATACCCACTCATTTCAACGGTGACGAGGTGCTGGCGGGTAACTCCCCCACACGGGGCGCCGAACTCTGCAGTGTTGTGGAGGCAATGTATTCCTATGAAATCCTATTCGGTATAACCGGTGATACGGTATGGCTTGACCGGCTTGAGGACACCGCCTTCAATTCCCTCCCCGCCTTCTTTACCAACGATATGTGGGCGCACCAGTATGACCAGATGGCAAATCAGATAGCCTGCGTTGCCTTTAAAACGGGTTCCCCCTTTACCACCAACTCCCCGGACGCCCATATTTTCGGCCTTGAACCCAATTACGGCTGCTGCACCGCCAATATGGGGCAGGGCTGGCCTAAACTTGCCCTTTCATCCTTTATGAAGTATGACAAGGGGATACTGTCGGCGGTTCCCGTCCCCGCTACACTTGACACCGAATTTGACGGTGTAAAGGTGAATATAAGCCTTGAAACCGGCTATCCCTTCAGAAAAAGCCTTAAATATGCGGTAAAAGCCGAAAAACCGGTTGTCTTTGAGCTGGGTATTCGGATTCCCGAATGCGTGGAATACGCCCTTATAGACGGGCACCTTGCCGTCCCCGGAGGGATTTACACCCTTCACCGTTTATGGGAGGGGGAAACGGTTATCGAAGTAAGCTTTGACTTTGACTTTGAGCTTACGGGAGCACCCGATGATATGTTTACCTTACGTTACGGTCCCTTATTTTATTCTCTGCCGATTGAATATGATGCCGTTATGCAGGAGTATGAAAAAAACGGGGTTGAACGGAAATTCCCCTACTGCGACTACGAATTATACCCTAAATCCGACTGGAGTTTCGCCTTTGCCGGTGATGAATTCGAAGCGGAGGACAGGGAGTTTTCCGGTTATCCCTTTTCGGACAAAAATCCTCCCGTAATCGTTAAGGCGAAAATGAAGAAAATCGACTGGGGGTATGACGAAAACTTCGAATACCTTTGCTCAAGAGCACCTCAAGACAGAACCCCTGTCGGTGAAACAGCGGAAAAGACCCTTTTCCCCTACGGCTGCACTAAGTTAAGGATAACGGTTATACCCATGGTTTGACTTTTTAAATTTTCGCCATGACGAATATTTTCCTTGACAAGTAACCCTGCGGGTGTTATAATATAAAAAATCTTTAAGGGCAGTACGGGATACTGACAAGATAAAAGTTAAAAGCGTTGAAATGCCTAACGCAGGATTCTTGTCGTCCCGCATAATATGCGGGGCTTTATTTTGCCCGGAAGGGATAAGCATGGATTTATTAAAAAATTCCTTTGAAAGAGAAGAACTTACTTCTGCTTTCAGCCGGAATAAATACGTTATTTTCCCCGGTTTCGCGGATGTGCACGTTCATCTGCGTGAGCCGGGTTTTTCTTATAAGGAAACCGTATATACCGGCACTTCGGCGGCGGCAAGGGGGGGATTTACCTCTGTCTGCGCCATGCCGAACCTTAATCCCGTGCCCGATTGTTATGATAACCTTAAATATGAAACGGATATTATCCAAAGGGACGCGGTTATCGGAGTTTACCCCTACGGCTCGATAACAAAGGGACAAAAGGGGACGGAGCTTTCGGATATGGATAGCTTATCCGGCCATGTCTGCGGCTTCACCGACGACGGGTACGGTGTGGAAGACGGGGAATTAATGCTAAACGCCATGAAAAAAGCAAAATCCCTTGGGAAGCTGATAGCCAACCACTGCGAATATAAAAGCCTTGCGGGGGCCGGTTATATACATAACGGAGAATATGCAAAAAGCAGGAATATAAAGGGAATGGCCGGCGAAAGCGAATGGTGGATGCTGGAACGGGATCTTAACCTTGCGGCCAAAACAGGCTGCGCCTATCATGCCTGCCATATTTCGACAAAAGAGTCGGTAAGCTTAATAAGGCAAGCCAAAGCCGCCGGGCTTGATATATCCTGCGAAGTCACCCCCCACCACCTGCTTTTAGATGATACCGTGCTTAAGGACGAGGGCAGATATAAAATGAACCCTCCCCTACGGAGCAAATCCGACCGGGAGGCGCTGCTGAAAGGGCTTGCCGACGGCACCATAGATACGATTGCCACCGACCATGCTCCCCACGGGGAAAGCGAAAAGGACATGGGGTTTGAGAAGTCCGCCTTCGGGGTAACCGGGCTTGAAATCGCTTTTCCGGTTTTATACACCCGTCTGGTTAAAGCAAACATAATCAGCCTGGATAAACTTATCGACCTGATGTGTCACTCCCCGCGGAAAAGATTCGGACTACACCGGAATGATAATGATTTTACGGTGTTTGACTTAAATGCCGGATATGTTATAAATCCTAATGAATTTGCTTCCATGGGGAAATCCACCCCCTTCGCGGGTGATACGGTTTACGGAAAATGCATGGCAACATATTATAACGGCAGATTTGTCTGGCTTTCGCCGGAACTAAAGGACGGATTACAGCCATGAATGAACGCAGCTTCACCGTAATTTCAAACAAACGGATAGCCAAAAATACGTTTGAAATAAATTTATCCGGGGATACGACCGGCATGGAAGCCCCCGGACGGTTTGTGAACCTAAAGCTTGAGGGGTTTTATCTCCGCCGTCCCATTTCGGTCTGTAATGTGGAAAAAGAAAGGCTTATTCTTATATATAAAGTGGTTGGCGGGGGCACCGAATATATGTCAACCCTTAAAGAGGGTACTAAATCAAACCTTTTAACCGATCTGGGAAACGGTTTCGACACGCAAAAAAGCGGGAAATCTCCTCTGCTTATCGGCGGAGGCTGCGGGGTTCCTCCCCTTTACCTTTTGGCGAAAACCCTTGTTTCGCAAGGCAAAGAAGTCACCGTTATTATGGGATTTAACACAAGAGACGAAGTGTTTTGGGAGGAAAACTTTAAAGCCCTGAATGTCAGAACAATTATAACCACCCTTGACGGCACCTACGGTATAATGGGATATGCCGCCGATGCCATGACCGACTGCCGTTACACTTACACATTTGCCTGCGGACCCCAGGCTATGCTAAGGGCGGTTTATAACACATCGGTTACCTCCGGTCAGTACAGCTTTGAGGAAAGAATGGGCTGCGGCTTCGGCGCCTGCATGGGGTGCAGCTGCAAGACCTTATACGGCACAAAGCGGATTTGTAAAGAGGGGCCCGTCCTGGAAAAGGAGGAAATTATATGGCAGAATTAAAGGTAAACCTTTGCGGGATAACCCTTGACAACCCCATAATTCCCGCCAGCGGCACCTTCGGCTACGGCCATGAATTTGCCGGGATTTACGACATAAATATACTCGGCACCTTCTCCTTCAAGGGAACCACACGGGAACCCCGTTTCGGGAACAATACCCCGCGGATTGCCGAATGCCCTTCGGGACTGTTAAATTCGGTGGGGCTTCAGAACCCCGGAATACATTCGGTTATAAATGAGGAGCTGCTTAAGTTAAACCACGTCTTTCATAAAAAGGTTATGGCGAATGTCTGCGGCTTTTCCGTTGAGGAATATATTTACAACGCCACCCTCCTTGACCAAGTGGAGCAGGTGGGCTGGATTGAGCTTAACATAAGCTGTCCCAATATCCATAACGGGGGGCTTGCCTTCGGCGGCACCGTCAGGTCCGCCTACGAGGTGGTGTATGCGGTAAGAAAAGAGGTTAAAAAGCCCATAATTCCCAAGCTTTCCCCAAATGTTTCGACTATTGCCGAAATTGCCTCTGCCTGCGAAGCGGCGGGGGCGGACGGGGTAAGCCTTATAAATACCCTGCTGGGGTTAAGGATTGACCTTAAAAGCAAAAAGCCCGTCCTTGCCAACATAACCGGCGGATTATCCGGTCCGGCAATACTGCCGGTGGCGTTAAGGATGATTTATGAAGTATATAAAGCGGTAAAAATACCCATAATCGGAATGGGGGGGATATCCTCCGCCGGGGACGTGATCGAAGCCATGTTAGCGGGAGCCACGGCGGTGGAGGTGGGTTCGGCAAATCTGATAAACCCCTATGCCTGCCGGGATATTATAGACGCTTTACCTGAAACAATGGATAAATACAATATAAAAAGCCTTTCGGAAGTTACAGGTGGAAGCCATGGATAATAACAAAGTAATAATAGCCCTGGATTTTTCAAATGTAAGAGATACAATGGATTTTCTTAACCTTTTCGGGGAAATAAGACCCTTCGTAAAAATCGGAATGGAGCTGTTTTACGCCGAGGGAGCAGGCATAGTAAAAGTTCTAAGGGCAAGAGGACATAAAATTTTCCTTGACCTTAAGCTCCACGATATACCCAACACGGTTAAAAAGACAATGAGGGTGCTTTCGGCCTACGGAGTGGATATGGTAAACCTCCATGCCACCGGCACAAAAGCCATGATGACCTCCGCCCTTGAGGGGGCAACCCGCCCCGACGGCAGCCGTCCGGCGATTTTAGCGGTAACCCAGCTTACCTCCACAAACGAGGAGGTTATGCAAAGGGAACTTCTGATATCCGCAACAATGGAGGAAACGGTTATAAAGTACGCAGGCAACGCAAAGGAGGCCGGCCTTGACGGGGTGGTTTGCTCCCCCTGGGAAGCAAACAAGGTACATAACGCCTGCGGAAACAACTTTCTTACGGTTACGCCGGGGATAAGGTTTGCCGATTCAGGCGTTGACGACCAGTCAAGGATTGCTCCTCCCGACAAAGCCAAACAAATGGGGTGCGACTATATTGTGGTGGGGCGTCCCATAACCCAAGCCCAGGACCCAGTCAACGCATACTTACGCTGTATAAACGAATTCAAATAAATGAGGTGGACTGTTATGGATACCAAAAAGCAAATTTCAAAGGACCTGCTGGAAATTAAGGCGGTATTTTTCAGACCCGGTGAGGTTTTTGTCTGGGCAAGCGGTATAAAAAGCCCGATATACTGCGACAACCGGCTTATACTATCCGACGTGAAGGTTAGAAACGATGTTGAAAACGCCTTAGCTCAGCTTATCAAAGACACCTATCCCGGGGCGGAAATTCTTATGGGAACCGCCACCGCCGGAATCCCCCATGCCGCCATTGCCGCCAGCATACTCAACCTCCCCATGGGGTATGTCCGCACCGGCGCAAAGGACCACGGACGGAAAAACAAAATCGAAGGCAGGCTGCTGCCCGGCCAGAAAGCCGTGGTGGTGGAGGATTTGATTTCCACCGGCGGAAGCGTTATCGATGTGGTGGAGGTACTCCGGGAAGCGGGAGCTGAGGTTTTGGGGGTTGTTTCCATCTTCACCTACAATATGGCAAAGGGGAAGGAACGTCTTGAAAAAGCCGGTATAAAACATGTTTCCCTCACCGACTTTGACGCCATGGTGGAACTGGCGGCAGAATGCGGGTATATCGAATCTACGGATGTGCCGAAATTAATGGCCTTCAGGGAAAATCCCTCCGACGAAAGCTGGATCTGGAAATAATTAAAATGACAGGGGGAAGGTAAATGAAAAGTCTTATTGACATAAAAGACCTTACGGTTTTCGAGATTGACGGCCTTATCGAAAGGGCTCTTGATATAATCTCTAACCCCGACAGGTACAGAACAAAATGCCAGAACAAAAAAATCGCCACCTTGTTTTACGAGCCTTCCACCCGCACCCGGCTTAGCTTTGAGGCGGCTATGATCGAGCTGGGGGGGAGCGTGCTGGGCTTTTCATCGGCGGACGCCAGTTCGGCGGCGAAGGGGGAAAGCGTTGCCGACACCATTAAAACCGTCGCCTGCTTTGCCGACATAATCGCCATACGCCACCCCAAGGAGGGGGCTGCCCAGGTGGCCGCCGTAAGCTCCCCCGTTCCGGTAATAAACGCCGGGGACGGAGGTCACAACCACCCCACCCAGACCTTGGCCGACCTGCTTACGATAAAACGGGAAAAAGGGGGTTTTGAAAATCTTACGGTGGGAATATGCGGTGACTTGAAGTTCGGGAGAACGGTTCATTCCCTGATTACTGCCCTTTCACGGTATAAGGGGATAAGATTTGTGCTTATTTCTCCGGAGGAACTGTGCATTCCCGAATATGTAAAGGAAGAAACTCTGATTGCCGGCAGCATCCCCTTCGAGGAGGTAAGAAATCTTGAGGAGGCAATCCCCCGCCTTGACATCCTTTATATGACAAGGGTGCAGAAGGAAAGGTTTTTCAACGAAGCCGACTACCTCCGCCTGAAAGATACATACATTCTGACCCCCGACAAGCTGGTTATGGCAAAGGAAGACCTTTGCATAATGCACCCACTGCCGAGGGTGAACGAAATTTCGGTTGCCATCGACGGCGATAAAAGAGCCTGCTATTTCAAACAGGTGTTAAACGGCAAATTCATACGAATGGCCTTGATTCTGAAATTACTGGAGGAATAATTATGGTAATAGGGCAGATAACCGACGGGATAGTGCTTGACCATATAACCGCGGGAAGGGGTATGGAAATTTATCAGACCTTGGGACTGGGAAGTTTAGGGTGTACCGTCGCTATGATAAACAATGCGGAATCCACCAAAATGGGGCGGAAGGATATAATCAAAATCGGCAAAATAATCGATCTGGATTTTACGGTGTTAGGCTACATAGACCCCGGAATAACCGTAAATGTAATACGGAACGGAAAGCTTTTCAAAAGGGACCACCTCACCCTGCCTGAAAGATTAGTGAACATTTTAAAATGCAAAAACCCCCGGTGCATAACCTCGGTGGAGCGGGAAATCGACCAGATTTTCCGACTGACCGACACAAAAAACCATACTTACCGGTGCGTTTACTGCGATTCCAAGGCAAACTGAAACAAACCCTTTCCCGAAAAAAAGGGAGAGGGTTGTATTTATGATTGACTTTTTTTCTGTTATCGGTATAATAAAATCGTTGTAAAAATTGCCTGTTAAAATCAGAAATCGGGAGGAATTGTAATGTTCAACGGATTAGGTTTCGGACTTCATGAATTAGCCCTGCTTTCCGACGCAAAGACCAGGTCCATTTCCGCCGAAAACAAAACCGGCGAAAAGGGTAAAGGGGGTATGGCCACCGAAGGTACCGGTGCCCACTGCGCAAGGGATTTAGGGAGGGGCTGGAAGGTTTCCCCCTCAATAATAATCAAAGCCGGCGAAACGGCGGTTCTGGCGGATGTGGAAGGTCAGGGGGTTATAAAGCATATCTGGATGACCGATTCGGCAGGGACCGTACGTCCCCTTATACTTCGCATGTACTGGGACAACAGCGAAAACCCCTCGGTGGAGGTACCCGCCGCCGACTTCTTCTGCAATGCGTTAAACACCGAATACAAGCAGGTTTCCACCCTTGCCGTATGCATAAATCCCAGAAAAGGGCTGAATTCCTATTTTGAAATGCCCTTTAATAAACACTTTAAAATAACCCTTGAGAATATCACCCAAACGGATTTAATGGTTTATTATCAGATAGATTATCTTTTGACCAAGCTCCCCGAAAACATGGGGTATTTCCATTCCCAGTTCAGGCGGGTAAATCCCCTTCCCTACAAGGGTGTCCATACCATCCTTGATAATATTAAGGGCAAAGGGCAGTATGTGGGGACCTATTTGTTCTGGGGGTCCAACAATTCCGGCTGGTGGGGGGAAGGAGAAATCAAGTTCTACCTTGACGGCGACGGGGAATTTCCCACCATCTGCGGCACCGGCACGGAGGACTATTTCTGCGGAGCGTATAATTTCGACGTAAACGGGAGATACACCGATTTTACCACTCCTTATGCGGGGTTCCACAAGATGACGGTGGACGATGTCTACAAGTCCCAGGCAAGGTTTTCGATGTACCGTTTCCATATAACCGACCCGGTGTATTTCGAAAAGGATTTTAAGGTAACCATTCAGGCTTTAGGCTGGCGTTCGGGGGGAAGATATCTTCCTTTGCAGGACGATATTTCCTCGGTGGCATACTGGTATCAGGATAATCTTGATACGGTTTTCCCGCCCCTGCCGGACAAAGACGGACTTGAGATTGTATAGATAAATATAAAACGCGGGGTTTTCCCGCGTTTATTCCGCCGGTATTTACCGGAGTATTTCATCCACAGCGTAAGCTGTGGATTTTTTTATTCTGCTTTTCCGCATTTGCGGCACTACCCCTCATCCGTCAGCCTTCGGCTGACACCTTCCCCGGAAGTCGGAAGGCTTTTTTATATCCGCCCCTATGATGTAAATGACAATTTTACTCGATAAAAACAGCCGAATACCAGTTCTGCTCTTCGTTTTTATCCTTAAGCGTGTATAAGGGGAGCCCTAATTGTTTTACGGTTTTAAACACATCAATCCCCACCGAATGGAAGGCGGGACGGGCTTTTTTTACAAAACGGCAGGGCTTGTTGTCAACCGCGGTGCAGCCTTCGCACAAGGCGCAGTCGGAAAGGGAGAAAGCGAAATAATACCCGTCGCAAAATGCCATGCTTTCAATCTCAAAGGATATTTTCTGGGACAGGGCCTTGTCGTGGGTATGGACGATTACCCCCCATTTAAAGCGGGAAAACATTTCCTTGTATTCCGCCATAGACGGCGTTCCCGGCCTTGAAGGGCAGGTATGGTTTTTACCGAAATCGGCGCAGCCGTACAGGCATTTAAGATATGTCCGGCTGTCGAAGCAAATATCGGATATATCGAACCTTACCGCGTTTTCCGCTCCCTTTGACAGGGCGTAGCTTATGTATTTATCAGCATTTTCCATATCGAATCCAAACCTTTTATCTGTTTTTTATAATATATCACGCCCCGCTTTGTTTGTCAACTTCTAAGCTATTGACATTTTATTCCCCTTTTGCTATAATTTTAACATAACGAAAGGAGTAAAAATATGCGAATAAAGATTTTATCCTTACTGTTAGCCCTTATTTTAATAGCATTGGTTGCCTGCACCGAAGGCGGCGATGATAAGAGTAAGGACCAGTCGGCGACATCCGAAAGCAGTTCGGCAGCAACTTCCGACTCCGGTTCCTCCGAAGCCGAATCCTCCGAGGAGGACCCCTTTGAAGACGGTCTTCCCGACGTAAATTACGGCGGACGGGAGTATACCATCCTTCAGAGAACCGAATTCAAGTATGAATTCACCGCCGACACCGCCTCCGAAAAGGTTGAAACCCTTATTTCCGAACGCAACCGGAAAGTGGAACAGCGTTTCGGGGTTACAATCAAAACCATCGAGCAGGACGGCATCTGGGGTAAGCACGTGGATTTCATGACCTATGTAAGAAACACCATAGCCGGCGGAAATGCCGATTACGACGTTATTTCGGGTTATGCGGCCATTATGCCCTCCCTTATTTCCGAAGACAAGTTTATTAACTGGTACGAGCTTGACGAGTTCATCAACTTTGAAAAACCCTGGTGGTCCCAGGACTTTGTTGACGAGCTTACCATAAATGGAAGGCTGTATCTCCTTTCCGGGGATCTTTTCCTTACCTTCTGGGATTCAATGCAGTGCATATTCTTTAACAAAACCCTTGCCGACGCATATCTTATAAACGATCTGTATGATACGGTTATTGCCGGAGAATGGACCTTCGAAAAGATGTTCCAGATTATTAAGGACACCCATGTGGAAAGTACCGACCCCGACGAAAGAATTTACGGTTATGCCACCTTCCTTACGACTCAGATTGACGTATATCAGGATGCCTTTGATATACCCGTTACAGAAAAGAACAGCGAGGGCAAGCCCGAGTACAGAATAAACCAACCAAGGACCTATGATGCCCTTGAAATGCTGTACGATCTGATTGTGGATACCCCCTACACCATGGTCTGCAAAGACGAGCAGGGGAACGACAATACGGTAAAATTCTTCGGCGAAGGCCGGTCCTTGTTTGCCCCCCTTGCTTTGGCGGACGGCGCAACCCTTCAGAATTACGATACCGAATACGGTATTCTCCCAATGCCCAAGTTCAACAAGGAACAGGACGATTACCATTCCACCTGCCGGGACTCCTATTCGGTTCTGGCTATCCCCACCACCAGCGCCGACAACCTTGAGTTTATCGGCATTATAACCGAAGGCCTTTGCGTGGAATCCTCCCGTTCGGTGGTACCCGAATATTACACTCTGGTGCTTAAGGAAAGATACACCAAGGACGAAGAATCAATTCAGATGATAGACATAATCCGCAAAGGAATTCTCTGCAACTTCGGCTATCTCTATTCCTACACCCTTGACTGGCCCGCCCACCAGCTCAACGTCTGCATCAACAACAAGAACAGTAGTTTTGCCTCCACATGGGAAACCAACGAATCAAAATTCGAAGCAAACCTGAATGACGCCATAGCCTATTACTTTGATGAGTAATACCCCATAAACCAAACGGCAGCCGATACGGCTGCCGTTTCTTTACTGCCTGAAAACCCCTTTTTTAAGCTTTTCTATCTGTAAATCGGTGAGTGCCTTTGTTTCAAAGAAGGCCACCCCGGCTGCCCCCGCTCTCCGGCAGGCTTCCACCTGCTTGGTGGATTCGATAACGGGAAGGCGGCTGTACATGGGGGAAATGCCCGAAACATTGGGGACTTTGCCGTAGTTTTCCACCATATGCCTTATTTCCCTTTCCACATCCTCCGCATCGTTAAGATAGGCCATGGGGAAAATACAGTCAAGCCAGCCCTGTTCTATCCAGTAGGGCCAGTTCTGGCATTTCAGCCGGAAAGCCTCCTCGGGATTCCCGAACACCGCCGTGGAAAGGATTATATTTCTCCCCGTTGCTTTGTAACCGTTTACCAGGTCAACCATCCGTCTGACATAGGAGGTAACCCGGTCAGCACGCCACTGGGTGAAAATGCTCCATTCCTCGGAATCGGTTGATTTTATTTTATCTGCATTTATTCCGGTCTGGGACTTGAACATTGACTTTGTCTGCTTTTCAAAACCCGCGGAACGTTCCAAATCCTTTATTACCGGATATCTTATATAGTCAAGCTGAATCCCGTCAAAGTCGTAGTTGTCAAGGAGGGTTTTATACTGGTTTACGAGAATATCATGTACTTCGTCAAGGGCAGGGTTTAAAAATATAAAGTTGTCCCATCCGTCCACCAGGTATCCCCCGCTTTTTGTCCTGGCGATAAGGTCGGGGCGTATTTCCAGCATTTTGCAGCCGTAACCCTCAACGCCGAAAAAGAAATCCTCCACCCAGGCGTGAATCTTAATGCCGTACTTTTTGCAAATTCTTATAAATTCCCCTATCGGGTCAAAGGAGTTACCTTCCAGCTCGGGACGCAGGGGGAGATAATCGAAGGTACATTTTTTGGCGTTTGCCCAGCCTTCGTAGTTGGTTTCCACAAGGATGAGATTAAAGCCCGCGTCGTACAGGCGTTTTACGGTAAGTTCCACCTCGTATGCGGATTTTTCGGTGGGGCGGTGCCAGATAGCTCTTATTTCCCCCTGTCTGCTTTCGGCGGTATAATAATAGGCCTCTTCAAGGAGTTTTTTAGCCCCCTCGGCGTTTTCCTTTTCAATGGCTTCCCCCGCCGACTTTATAAGATCAAAGGCTTTTTCAAAATCAAAGACCTCCTTTTTGGCGTAAAGCAGGTCAAACCTGTCCTTTACGTTCTCAAGGCTTTTGGTAACCGAATAAAGCTTTGCCTCCCGGTCGATTTCGATTCCCAGCCTGAATCTTTCCCGGTCAAGGACAACCTTCGCTCCTTCGCAGAATTCCCTTGCAATGATATCCGCCCCTTTGCCGTGACCGGATATTACAAATCCCCTGTCGGGGATTTTATTGTTGTTGGAACCTATTTTGACGATAATTCCTTTTTCCACAACGGCTTCCAGCCCGTAGGGATTGGTGCCGGTGGTTTCCCCCTCGTCGTATATAACCAGTTCGTCGGCAAGTCTTTTACCATTAAAATGGGATATCTGATAGTATGTCATTTTCCCCACCCCTGTTTTTACTTATAATTCATTATAACTTTTACCACGTAAGCTGTCAAGCAAATAAAAAGGCGTTCCTTTCGGGAACGCCTGATTGCTTTATCTGTTTTCCTCATCGGGAGGGGTTTTGGGGGAAGTGATTTTACTTATGTTGTTTATAAAATCCATGGGCAACGGGAAAATAATGGTGGAATTCTTTTCCGCCGCAATATCGTTTAAGGTCTGAAGGTAGCGAAGCTGTAACGCCGAAGGAGAGCGGGAGATAATTTCCGATGCGTTGTACAGCATTTTTGCCGACTGCTCTTCTCCTTCAGCAGCGGTTATTTTGGCGCGGCGTTCCCGTTCCGCTTCCGCCTGCTTTGCCATCGCCCGCTTCATCGAATCGGGGATTTCAATGCTTTTAAGCTCCACCGAGGATATTTCGATTCCCCAGGATGCCATGGTTTCGAAAAGTATATCCTTTAATATCTGATTAATTTTTTCCCGGGTGGTTAATATTTCATCAAGCTCATGCTGACCGAGCACCGACCGGAGGGTGGTCTGTCCCAGCATGACGGTGGAGTTATGGAAGTTTACCACCTTTGTGATAACCAGCATCGGATTCACAATGCGGTAATACACAACGGCGTCCACCCGTATGGATACGTTATCCTTTGTAATGACTTCCTGTTCGGGGACATCAATGGTGCGTACCCTTATATCCACCTTTTTAACAACATCAATCCCGAAGGGGATTCTCATCCTTAACCCGGGATTTTTTACATGAACATATTTCCCGAGCCTGAACACGACTCCCCTTTCGTATTCCTGTATTACCACAAGGGACAAAATAACCAGTACAAGAACCAGTATTGCGGCAAATACGATTAAGCTGATTAACACCGGCATATTATCGCCTCCTTTTTGTCATCATATTTATAATACATTATAAGGAAATATATGTCAATGCTTTTCGCTTGAAAATGAAGTTATAGGTCTTTTATAATATTTATCGAAAATTTGTTTGCATATTTTGTACAAAGTCCTGTTTATGGGACACTTCTTCTGCTATACTCAGGTCAAGAACAAAACGAAGGAGAAATTGTTATGATAATCTTTATAATATCCCTTTCCAAACTGGTAATGCTGTCCGTCGTCCCGATGGGGTTGGTTTATGTTTCCCTGAGGGCGGTCATCTGGGCGTTCGCCTTTGTTTCAAGGGCAAGGCGGGTGTTTTCCAAGGATTATTCCCGCCGCAGGGGATACCGCCGTCTTAACCGTGAGAATATACGGTAATAAATGCACATATAATTATGGCATAGACTTTTCATTTTCACTCCTTTTCTTTTTACTTTCCAGTTCAAAAGCCCCGCATACTGCGGGGCTTTTGGTCTTTATATATTCAATACCCTTTCCAGTTCGGCGGCGGTTGAAACAAGGGTAACGGCGCCGTTTCTCAACAGGGTTTCCTTGTCCCTGAAACCCCAGCTTACCGAAATCAGGGGGATTCGGGCGTTTGCTGCCGTCTGAATATCCACCTCGGAATCCCCCACAAATACAGCTGTGTCTGTGTTGCAGCCAAGGTTTCGGAGGGCTAAAAACAGCATATCCGGCATCGGCTTTTTGGGGATGTCCCCGGCCACGCCGATGGCTGTGTCAATAAGGTTTCCGAAATATATCCGGCACAGCTTATTAACCGCATCGTCAACCTTGTTGGACACCACTCCGGTTTTTATACCCTTTGCCTTCAGTTTTTCGAGAAATTCCGTTACCCCTTCATAAGGCTTGGTTTTGTCGGCGAAATGAACCGAATAATGGCCTAAAAAGTCTTTTCTTACCTTTTCCCTTGTTTCACCGGTTATCCCCGACGGGAGGCTTCTTTCAATCAGCTTGTCAATGCCGTTGCCTACGAAATTCCTTGTTTCGTCCAACGTCTTTTCGGGAAAACCGTTGTTTTTCAAAGCATAGTTAAGGCTTGACTTCAAATCCTCCAGAGTGTCAAGGAGTGTCCCGTCCAGGTCGAAAATCACCGCCTTTATGCCGCTTTTACCCATGCACCTTCTCCTTTTATAACCGAAAGTCCGGTCGAATCAGGCCGGACTTGTTTTATTTATAATACTCAACCGCCGACCGGAATATCCCCATATCGTAGTTTCCGGGGACGTTTTTGTAAAGACCTTCGCCGGTACGTTCGGTATGCCCCATTTTGCCGAGCACCCTGCCGTCGGGGGAGGTTATCCCCTCAACCGCCATAACCGAACCGTTAGGGTTGAACAGAATGTCATAGGTGGGGTTGCCCTGATCGTCCACATACTGGGTGGCTATCTGCCCGTTCTGAGCAAGATTCAAAATAACCGCCTCATCCGCTAAAAAACGTCCCTCTCCGTGGGATATAGGCACCGTATAAACCTCCCCCACACCGGTATTCATAAGCCAGGGGGATTTATTTGAAACAACCTTTGTCTTAACCAGCCTTGACTGGTGGCGGCCGATAACGTTGAAGGTAAGGGTGGGCATTTCCGGGGTTGTTTCGATTATCCTCCCGTAGGGGACAAGCCCTAATTTTATCGAAGCCTGAAAACCGTTGCAGATGCCGCATATAAGGCCGTCCCGCACTTCAAGGAGTTTTGTTATTTCCTCTTTTATTTCGTTGTTTCTGAAAAAGGCGGTAATGAATTTTCCCGAACCCTCGGGTTCGTCACCCCCGGAAAACCCTCCGGGGATAATCACCATCTGACTCTGGGAAAGCTTTTTGGAAAATTCCCTTACGGATTCGCCGATATTTTCAGGCGTAAGGTTGTTTATTACAAAAATTTCGGGTACCGCCCCCGCTTTTTCAAGGGCTTTGGCGGTATCGTATTCGCAGTTGGTGCCGGGGAATACGGGGATAAGAACTCTCGGCGACGCTAACTTTACCCCCGACACCGGCTTGGTTTGGGAAATAAATGTTAATTCGGGTATTGGGGCGGGGTTTGCCTTTGTTCCGGTGGGGTAAACCGCCTCAAGGGGGGATTCGTATTCGGCATACAGCTTGTCAAGGTCTATCCGGCTGTTTCCGAAGGAAATGCCGCCGGTATCTCTTGTTTTACCCAAAAGTATGCCTTCGCCGGGGTATTCGTCAAGCTCCACCACAAAGGAGCCGTAGGAATAGCCGAAAATATCCTCCAAGGTTGTGTTGTCGTCATATTCAAAGGAAATATTGTTCCCCAGACAGGATTTAATCACCCCTTCGGCGATACCGCCGTAAACCGGGGTAAAGGCCGAATAGACCATCCCGTTTTTAATAAGGGATTCCACCTTTTCGCAGTTTTCCATAAAGGAGGAGGGTATTGGGAGCCCCTTCGGACCGTATTCCGGCTTAAACCATACCACCGCATGGCCTGACGACTTGAATTCGGGGGAGACCACGTTTTCAACCCTTCCCGTTGCCACACCGAAGGAAACAAGGGTGGGGGGCACGTCTATGTCTTCAAAGCTCCCCGACATGGAATCCTTCCCCCCGATGGAGGCTATACCCAGGTCAAGCTGGGCGTCAAGACCGCCCAACAGGGCGGACAGGGGTTTTCCCCAGCGGGAAGGATCCTCCCGCAGTTTTTCGAAATATTCCTGAAAGGTCAGATGTATGCTTTTATAGTCGCCGCCGGTAGCTATAAGCTTTGAAACTGACTCGATAACCGCAAGGTAGGCCCCGTGATAGGGGGATTTTTCGCTTATATAGGGGTTAAAGCCGTAGGACATTACGGAACAGGTAGCTGTGTCCCCCTTTTCGACGGGTATCTTGTGAACCATTGCCTGAAGGGGGGTAAGCTGTTTTTTCCCGCCGAAGGGCATTAACACCGTGCCCCTGCCTATGGTGGAGTCAAACCGTTCCGCCAGCCCCCGCCTTGAGCAGACATTCAAATCCTTTACTAAGTCAATACTTCCCTTTTCAAAGTCGGAAGGAAGAGCTTTTTCAAATTCGCCGGCTTTGGCCAGATGGGCTGAAGTATGTTTCTGGGCTCCGTTGGAATTAAGGAAGTCCCGGGAAAGGTCAACAATAATATCCCCGTTCCATTTCATTACAAGCCGCTTATTTTCGGTTACCCTTGCCACAACGGTGGCCTCAAGGTTTTCCCCCCGGGCAAGGGATATGAATTTTTCGGCATTGTCGGCGGACACCACCACCGCCATTCTCTCCTGGGATTCGGATATGGCAAGTTCGGTGCCGTCAAGGCCGGTATATTTCTTTTTAACGGTATCAAGGTTGATATCAAGGCCTTCGGCAAGCTCCCCGATTGCCACCGACACTCCCCCGGCACCGAAATCGTTGCAGCGTTTTATCAAACGGGAGGCATTCGGGTTTCTAAACAACCTTTGGATTTTTCTTTCCTCCGGCGGGTTTCCCTTCTGCACCTCTGCTCCGCAATGGGTCAATGACGATGCGGTATGGGATTTCGAAGACCCCGTCGCCCCGCCGCAGCCGTCCCGGCCGGTTCTGCCGCCGAGGAGTATCACCACATCTCCGGGAGAAGGTTCCTCCCGCTTAACGGCGTCAACCTTCACCGCCCCGATAACCGCACCGATTTCCATCCGCTTCGCCACATAACCGTCATGGTAGATTTCCTCCACCTGTCCGGTGGCAAGCCCCACCTGATTGCCGTAGGAGGAATAGCCCGCGGCGGCGGTGGTGCAGATTTTTCTCTGGGGAAGTTTTCCCGGCAGGGTTTCTTCAATTGGGGTAAGGGGGTTACCCGCCCCGGTTACCCGCATGGCGGCATAGACATACGCCCTCCCCGAAAGGGGGTCACGAATGGCTCCGCCGATACAGGTGGCGGCCCCCCCGAAGGGCTCTATTTCGGTGGGGTGGTTGTGGGTTTCGTTCTTGAAAAGCAATAGCCAGTCCTGGTTTTCGCCTTCAACATCCACTTTGATTTTTACCGTACAGGCGTTTATTTCGGGGGATTCGTCCAGGTCGGTTAAAATCCCCTTGGATTTAAGGTATTTAGCGGCCACGGTGGCAATATCCATAAGGCAGACGGGCTTGGTTATTCCCAAGGCCTTTCGTATGGAAAGATAGCGTTTATAGGAATTTTCCAGCTCGACGCAGTCAAAGGAAACATTGTCGATGGCCGTAAGGAAGGTAGTATGACGGCAGTGGTCGGACCAGTAGGTGTCGAGAACCCTGATTTCGGTAAGGGTGGGATTGCGGTTTTCAGAGGAAAAATACTCCTGACAGAGCTTTAAATCCTCCTCGTCCATTGCCAGACCGTATTCCGAAATAAATTCTTTTCTCCCGTCGGAATCCAGGGTATTGAAGCCTTCAAGGATTTTTATTTTCCCGGGAACCGGATATTCGGTTTTAAGGGTGGTATATTCCTCAAGGGAGGCTTCCCTGCATTCCACCGGGTTTATAAAGTAGTTTTTGATTTTTATAAGCTCGTCCTGTGTTAAACTGCCGTAAAGGACATATATTTTCGCGGTTTTAACCTCCGGCCGTTCCTTACCGGTAATAATGCCTATACACTGGGAGGCGGAATCCGCCCGCTGGTCAAACTGCCCCGGGAGGAATTCCACGCCGAAAACAGCCACAGCGTCCGACGTGTCAAGGGATATTGACGCAATGTCAAGCTGGGGTTCGGAAAACACCGTCTTAACGCACCGGGAAAACACAATATCGTTAAAATCCGAATCGTTACCCTCCACGTCATAGCGGTTTACAACCCGCAAGCCAGTAACCCCCTTAATGTTAAGAAGGTTTCTTATATCCGAAAGGGCATATTCCGATTCCACCGCAAGGTGCTTTTTCTTTTCAACGTAAATCCTGTAAACCATTATAACTCCCGCGCCAAAAGGGCTTTTCTGCCTATGTCGGTTCTGTAGTAAGCGTTTTTGAAATTAATTTTCTTAACGTCATTATAAGACATTTCGATTGCTTTTTCAAGAGTATCGGATACATTGGTTATTCCAAGCACCCTCCCCCCGTTGGTTACAAGCAATCCGTCTTTGAAAGCGGTTCCGGCAAAGTATATTTCCCCGGTTTTGCCTTCCCCGACGGTTATTTCAAATCCCTTTTCGTAGGAAACGGGGTAGCCCCGGGACGCCATAGCCACGCAGCAGGAATAACCGTTCCTGAACTTAACCTCTATTTCGTCAAGCCGTTCCTGATGTACAGCCTTCATGATTTCAAACAAATCCGTTTCAAGCAAGGGCAGGACCGCCTGGGCTTCCGGGTCCCCGAAGCGGCAGTTGTATTCTATAACCTTAACCCCTTCGGCGGTAATCATCAAGCCGAAGTACAGACACCCCTTAAAGGGAATTCCCTCGCTTTTCATGGCGGATACGGTGGGTAAAAATATTTCGGTCATACACCTTTCGGCAATTTCATTTGTATAGTAGGGGTTTGGAGAAACCGCTCCCATCCCCCCGGTGTTGGGACCTAGGTCGCCGTCAAAGGCTTTTTTATGGTCCATAGAGGAAACCATGGGGACTATGGTATTGCCGTCGGTAAAGGTGAGTACGGTAACCTCAACACCGGACAGAAACTCCTCGATAACAATACTGTTGCCGCTTTTGCCGAAAATTTTATCCTTCATTATGGAAATAACGGCGTTTTCGGCATCGTGCCTTGTGCCGGCGATGATTACCCCTTTCCCCAGGGCAAGACCGTCGGCTTTTATAACCACGGGGAGCTTGAAGTTTTTCACATATTCCAGGGCTTTTTCAGCCTCCGAAAACACATTGTATTCCGCCGTGGGGATACGGTATTTTTTCATTAAATTCTTGGCGAAAACCTTGCTGCCCTCTATCTGGGCTGCCGTTTTTGAAGGGCCGAAGGCGGGGATTCCCGCAGATTCCAATTCGTCAACCATACCCAAAACCAGCGGGTCGTCGGGGGAAACCACAGCGAAAGATATATTGTTTGCCATGGCAAACTCTACGACGCCCTTAATATCGGTGGCGGAGATATTCACACATTCGGCGTCGCCTGACATTCCGGCATTGCCGGGGAGGGCGTAAATCTTATTTATTTCCGGTGACTTTTTCAACGCTCTGATAATGGCGTGTTCCCGCCCGCCTCCGCCTACAACCATTATATCCTTTTTCATTTTACCCCGCCTTTCGTTTTAATGATGGAACAGCCGGACGCCGGTAAAAGCCATGGCAATACCGTATTTGTCGCAGACGGAAATAACCTCACCGTCCCGTACCGAACCGCCGGGCTGTGCCACGTATTTTACCCCGCTTCTGTATGCCCGTTCGATATTGTCCCCGAAGGGGAAGAAAGCGTCGCTCCCCAGGGAAACTCCGGTTATGTTTTTCAGAAATTCCCTTTTCTCCTCGGCCGTCAGGCTTTCGGGCTTGACGGTAAAGTAGTTCTGCCAAAGACCGTCGGTTAAAACATCCTCCTCATAACCGGAAATATAAAGGTCAATGACATTGTTCCGGTCGGGACGCCCCAAGTCCGCCCTGAAGGGGAGACTTAATACCTTCGGGTGGAACCGCAGATGCCAGTTGTCGGCCTTTCCGGCGGCAAGGCGGGTGCAGTGGATTCTTGACTGCTGGCCGGCCCCCACCCCTATGGCCTGTCCCCCTTGAGCAAAGCACACCGAATTGGACTGGGTGTATTTTAGGGTGATAAGGGAGATAATAAGGTCTAATTTGGCATCATCCGGGATTATTTTGTTTTCGGTAACCAGATTTTCAAGGAGGGAATAGTCGATTTCGGCGTTATTCCTTGCCTGCTCGAAGGTGACGCCGAAAACCTGCTTTGATTCGATAACCTCCGGCACATAGGAGGGGTCAATCTGAATTATGTTATAGTTGCCTTTTCTTTTAGACTGAAGTATTTCAAGGGCGGTCTTTGTGTAGCCGGGAGCGATAACACCGTCGGAAACCTCCCGGAAGATGATATTCGCCGTAACCTCGTCGCAGATATCCGACAAAGCGATAAAGTCGCCGAAGGAGGACATCCGGTCTGTACCCCTTGCCCTTGCATAAGCGCAGGCGACGGGGGAATCGTCAAGTCCCGTTATATCCTCCACAAAGCAGACCCTTTTGGTTGTTTCGTCAAGGACCCTGCCCACCGCGGCGGAGGTGGGGGAAACATGCTTGAAGGACGTGGCGGAGGGTAATCCCGTCGCTTCCTTTAATTCCTTTACCAGCTGCCAGCCGTTTAACGCATCAAGAAAGTTGATATATCCGGGGTTGCCGTTTAGCACCTCAATGGGGAGTTTCCCCCCGTCTTTCATATAAATCCTTGCGTCCTTCTGATTGGGGTTGCAGCCGTATTTCAGTTTGAATTCCTTCATTTTAGACCCTCCGGGGAGTTTTTGTTAATAATCAGGCTTTTATAAGTATGGTCGCTTAGGTTATCGTATCTTACAAATAGGGAAATTTTATTTTCGCTATTTAGGCTGTTCCAGATAAGATAGGCGAATTTTTCGATGTCGTTTGATATCTCGACCCTTTTGGGCTCCCCCGTAAAGGAGGGAAGGGGGCTGCCGTCGCAGTTGTATGTATGTATGAGATGTCCTGTTCCGGGTTGGGGGGTGTAGTTGAAATAAAACCTGTTGCAGACCGTTCCCTTTTCGTCGCCGGACTTTAATATGCTTAATTTATATGTGAAGTCATCATTAGAAAAATCAATTATCCCGCTTATTCTCGGGGTGAAGTTGGGACTGTCGGGCTCAAAGGTACGGGTATTCGATGCTTCCTCAAAGGTTTTGCCCTCCGTAAGGAAATTATATATTGTGTCGGTCTGGTCCCCGTTGGTTACAATAAGGCTGTTTTTATATTGCCTTACGGGGGAATAGATAATAAGGGAGGGGTCTTTGACCTTGGTTTGGTCGTAAGGATAGATGGCAACTTCCCCGTTTTTTTCGGTAAAAACGCGGTTCCGGGAATTTTCGCTCCGCCCCATTATAAAATAAGCCGAAACGGCGTATCCGCCGTCGGGGGTTTTACCCAGTATAATCCCCCTGCCGGGATAGGGGTTTTCCGATAGCAGTTTATCGATTTTATTATTCATACTGAACTCCCTTGTTTTTCCCTTTATTTAAAAGCTCCTTTGACACAGTTTCAACCGCTTTGGGTAAAATCACCCATTCGGCGTTTTCCATCACCCTGTGCTGAAGCGTTTCGGGGGTGTCGCACTCCCTGATTTTTATGGCTTTCTGGGAGATTATTTTCCCCCCGTCGGGGATTTCGTTTACATAATGAACCGTCGCCCCTGTGACCTTGACACCATATCTTAACGCCGCCTCATGCACCTTTATCCCGTAAAAGCCCTGACCGCAGAAGGAGGGGATAAGGGAGGGGTGGACGTTTATTATCCTGTCGGGGTACCGGGAAACGAAGTCGGCGGAAAGAATATTCATAAACCCCGCAAGGACGATTAAATCAATGTCATATCTTTTAAGTTCCTTGAGTATCTTACCTTCAAATTCTGCCTTGTCCCTGCAGCCCTTTTTGGGGATTACGCAGACGGGGATACCGGCAATTTCCGCCCGGTTTATGGCGTAGGCTTCCGGATTGTCGGCAATAACAAGGGTTAGCTTTCCGTGCTTAATTATCCCGCTCTTTTTGGCGTCAATCAAAGCCTGCAGATTGGTGCCTCCCCCCGACACCAGGACGGCAATATTGATTTTTTTCATATTCCCTCCCCCTTTAATTTTTAATAATTACCTCGCGTTCGCCTTCGGCAATCTCGCCGATAATATAGGCATCAATGCCGTTTTGCTTTAATATATCAAGGGATTTATCTGCTTCCGAAGAGCCGATTATAACCATCATGCCCACCCCCATGTTAAAGGTGTTGAACATATCCCGGTCGGGAACATCCCCGGCGGTGGCGATTATGCCGAATATGGGGGGTATTCTAAGGGCTTTCCTTGAAATGACGGCGGAAACGCCGTTTTTCAGGCAGCGGGGAATGTTTTCGAAAAATCCTCCTCCGGTGATATGGGAAACACCCTTTATTTTAACTTCCTTGTTTAGGGCAAGCATGGGTTTTACGTAGATTTCGGTGGGGGTAAGCAGCACTTCCCCCAGGGTTTTGCCTGAATATTCGGGGAGTTTCTTGTTTAACGACCCGTTTTCCACATCAAATACCTTCCTTACCAGGGAGTATCCGTTGGAATGAACCCCGGAGGAGGGAAGGCCGATTATAACGTCGCCGGCTTTCATTTCCGAATTGTTTATTACTTTATCTTTATCCACGATTCCCACCGCAAAGCCGGCAAGGTCATATTCCCCTTCCTTGTAGAAGGAAGGCATTTCGGCGGTTTCGCCACCAACAAGACCGCAGCCTGCCTTAACACAGCCCGCGGCAACGCCGGACACGATTTCCGACACCGTTTCGGGGATATTTTTCCCCAACGCCAGATAATCCAGGAAGAACAAAGGTTTTGCGCCGCAGCAGATAATATCGTTTACGCACATGGCAACACAATCAATACCTATCGTATTGTGGATGCCGGTCAAAAAGGCAACCTTAAGCTTTGTCCCCACCCCGTCGGTGCCGGACACCAGAACAGGCCTGTTTATTCCCGTCAGATCCGGCTCAAACAAACCGGAAAAATCCCCGATGTCGGAAATCATCCCCGTAACGGTGGTTTTTTTAATATGCCCCTTTATAAGCTCCACTGCCTTATAGCCGGCGGTAATGTCAACCCCCGCTTTTTTGTAGCTTTCGCTTTGACTCTTCATAACAACACCTATGCCTTGTTTATTTTTTTGTCGTACTTGTTTATGTATATCCTTTCGGGCTTTTCGGCGGGATATTTTCCGTCAAAGCAGGCGGTACAGAAGCCCTTAAGGTTACAGCCTTCGGCGATTTCCGCCGCCTGTTCCCGTTTTAGGAACCCCAGACTGTCGGCGCCTATTATACCCGCCACTTCCTCAAGCTTGTGGTCCCTGGCGATAAGGGCGTCCGAATCGCTTACGTCGGTGCCGTAATAGCAGGCGTTAATGAAGGGCGGGGCGGTAACCCGCATATGGACCTCCCTTGCCCCCGCGTCCCTCAGTAATCTTACGATACGGGCGGCGGTGGTTCCCCTGACTATGGAATCGTCGATCAAAACCACTCTTTTTCCCGTAACGGTGGATGAAACGGGGTTTAGCTTTATCCTGACCTTGCCTTCCCGGGTGGACTGTTCGGGGGCGATAAAGGTGCGGCCGATATACTTGTTTTTAATAAATCCCACTCCATAGGGTATGCCCGACTTTCTGGAATATCCCACGGCGGCGTCAAGCCCAGAATCGGGGACCCCCACCACGATGTCCGCCTCCACCGGATAGGTTTCGGCAAGGAGTTCCCCTGCCTTTATCCTTGCCGCCTGAACCGAACAGCCGTCGATAACCGAATCGGGACGGGCGAAATAAATATATTCAAAAACACAGAGGGCGGGTGTTTTAGTGTTGCAGTGAGTTTTTATGCTCCTCATCCCCGTATTGTCGAAAACCACTATTTCCCCCGGCTCCACATCCCTGACAAGGCTCCCCCCCACCGCGTCGATGCCGCAGGATTCGGAGGAAACCACCCAGAAGCCGTCGGGGGTTTTACCTATGCAAAGGGGGCGTATGCCGTAGGGGTCCCGGCAGGCAACCAGCTTTGCCGGGGACATAACAACCAGGGAATATGCCCCTTTCAGGTCCTTCATGGCTACGCTTACCGCTTCTTCTATGGAGGAGGTTTTAAGTCTTGAGGCGGTTATGACATGGGAGATTATTTCCGCATCGCCGGCGGAATGGAAGATGGAGCCGTGAAGCTCGAACTTTTCCCTTAATTCGCAGGCGTTTACGATCCGCCCGTTGTAGGCCACCGCCATCCGCCCCTTTATATGGTTTACCACTATGGGCTGGGCGTTTACAATGCCTATGGTGCCCCTTGTGCCGTACCTTACATGCCCTAAGGCGATATTCCCTTGCCCCAGGCCTTCAAGGATTTCGGGGGTGAAAACGTCGTTGACGATTCCGTTTCCCGTGTGGATGGCAAACACCCCGTCGTCGTTTACCGAAATGCCGCAGGACTCCTGTCCCCGGTGCTGAAGGGCAAACAGCCCGTAATATACAAGTCTTGCAAGGTCGGCGGTTTTGGGGGAATATAAACCGAAAACGCCGCATTCTTCATTTAGTTTCCGCATAAATTTTTTTCCTTTTAAAAGTTATACTTTTCCTTTATTTCCCTGTCCTTTGCCAGGACGGATTCGGTCAGGCTTTTACGGTATGACTTAAGTTTTTCCCTGACGGTATCCTCCGACAGTGCGATTATTTCACAGGCTAAAAGGGAAGCGTTTGCCACGCCGTTTACCGCCACCGCAGCCACGGGAATCCCCGTCGGCATCTGGACGGTGGAAAGCAGAGCGTCGAGCCCTCCCGCCAGGTCGGACTTTACGGGAACCCCTATAACCGGCAGAACCGTGTTTGCCGCCATTACCCCCGCCAGATGGGCGGCCATCCCCGCAATGGCGATGATGACCCCGAACCCCTTTTCTTCGGCCGATATCGCAAATTTCACTGCTTTATCGGGGGTACGGTGGGCGGAAAGAATATGCACCTCAAAGGGAATGTCGAAATCCTTGAGTATCTGGATTCCCTTTTCGGCAACAGGCATATCGCTGGGGCTTCCCATAATGACTGCGACTTTTTTCATAGTTTTATCCTCCCGAAAAAAATTAAAAAAGGGCATACCTGTATTTGTTCTCACAGGATGCCCAGGCGGTCGGCTTATAATAAGTTTCCGTTCCCCTGTGGTTAAATCCACTGATCCGCCGGTCACGAAAACCCTTTATTCCTTTTACAAGAAAATAATATCATAACATATGGTAAATGTCAATATTACAGGGAAAAACATAAGTAGAATTAATCCTTTTAAAAGGGCTTTGTTTTGGGCAAAATGACTTTACCGCAGGAAAATATTTGACTTTACCTATTTACGATGATATACTTTATACGTTTACAGCCCGTATTACCGATTTTCGGAAAGGTTTATTGTTTATGAAAAATTCAACAAGACTGTTTGTCTGCCTTCTTATTGTCATAACATTGCTTGTTTCCGCCTGTTCAAAGGTGAACACCGGGGATGAATCAAGTGCCGGAACAAGTCAGGTGTCTGATTCAAGCAGTATAAATTCGGACTCTTCCGGAAACAACGAATCCTCCTTTGAGGGAACCGGCGAGGAAAGCCACGAATCAAACGAAACTTCATCCTATGACAATGAATATCTGCGAAGCGAGGTTGATTTCAAGGATATAACCTACGAAAGGCCTGACTTTGAAGAAATATTAAACCGGATAAATCTTATTGAATCCCTTTATGAAAATAGGGAGAGCCCGGCAAGTGTCAAGGAAGCGTTCGACATCCTTGACAACCAAATGTGGCAGGTCAGCACCGCATACGGTCTGTTGAACGTCCTTCAGAGCCTTGACACCTCCGATGAGGAAATAGCCGATGAAATAATACTCATTTCTGATGAATTCACGAATATAAAGCAGCTTTATTTCGGACTTGCCGTAACCCTCCTTGATTCGAATATTTATGACGGGATTTTTGAAGACCTTACCCAGGCCGAAAAGGAGGAAATCCGCTTTTACGCCCTTTTCTTCGACGACGAAATGGCCGATCTTATTTCCCGGAAAACCCAGCTGGAAAACCAGTATAAGGACCCTTACTCCCTTATGGTCAGTGTGGAGAGTACCGAAATGACATTAGCGGAGGTTGAAGAAAAGTACGGCTACGGGAGTTATATAGCAGCTTTGAACGTTGCCGGCGGCAGCATTTATCTTGAACTTGCGGAAATCTACAAAACCATGGCCGAAAGGGCGGGCTATGATAATTTCGCTGATTTTGCCTACAAAACCGAATACAACCGGGACTATACCCTTGAGGACAGCCAAAAGCTGCATGAATATGTAAAGGAATATATCGCTCCTTTGTTCAACCGGCTGGCGGAGGAGCTTCCGGAAATCAACACCTCCGGCAGCAATTCCCCCTTCGATTACGAAGAAATACTGACATCCTACTTTTCATCGGTTTCGCCGGATATGTCAAAGGCCTATGAATATATGAAAAAGCACGGCCTTTACTCGATAGGCAGCGGAAGCAAGCGCCGTCCGGGGGCATTTACCACCTTTTTGCACAGCTACGACATACCCTTTATTTTTCAGAACACCAATAACAACTATACGGATATTGAGACTTTCATACACGAATTCGGGCATTTTTACGCCTACTACCTGAACGGCGATAATACGGACAGCTTTATAGACATCGCCGAAATCCATTCCCAGGCAAATGAGCTGCTCTTCCTGCCTTACTTTGAAGATATATACGGCAGCGAGGCATATGAGGATATAACCCTTTACACCATGCTTTCCCAGCTTAACAGCATAGTAACCGGCTGTCTTATCGACGAGTTCGAACAGGGGGTATATTCGGGAAACTATAACACCGTTGAAGAGCTGAACGCCCTGTTTGCCTCCCTTTGCGAAGAATACAGCTTGATAAATTACCCCGATTATATCTGGACAACCGTACAGCATATTTTCCTTTCCCCCTGCTATTATATAAGCTATGCCACCTCACTTATCCCCGCTTTGGAGATATACACCGCCTCTTTGGAAAACAGGGAAACGGGTATAGAAATGTATAATTCGGTTTTATCGGAATACGTAAACTGTACCGGATTTATGGACCTTTTAACAAAATCGGGTTTTTCAAATCCCTTTTCGGAGGAAACCATTATAAGTATCGCAAACAGCGTGTTTGCCCTGAACTGAAAATTTTTCACTGACAAAAGCCGGTTTTTGCCGGCTTTTTTGTTTTGCAATCAGGTATTTTTATCACTTTTCAAATAAAAAAACATAGAATATTATAGACGGATAATGGGGGAAGGGTATGGCTCAGGGCGAAGATTACGGCAGATTAAGGATTGTCCTAAAAAAAAGCATAGGTTTTACTCCCGCAGGCGGGGCGGTTATACAGGTTTTCAGGGGAAACGACAACGTTTCCGCGGTTTATTCCGATTCCAAGGGAGAGGCGGAAATAACCCTTCCTTCTCCCCCCTTTTGCTATTCCCAGATACCCGATCCCCCCTCTCTCCCCTATGCGGTTTATGACCTGAAAGCCTCCCTTGGGGGACATGTTCCGGTTTTGTTTAAAAATGTTTTGATATTTCCGGGGGTGGTCACCGAGGTCAGACATAACTTTGTCCGCACCTCAGACCTTCCCAAAAAACGGACGGAGGTTGTCGTTATCCCGCCCCATAAGCTGTCGACGGGGCTGCCCGCAGTCAAAGGGGAAGACATATTTAGCAATGAAAAAGCAAATGACGACAAGCCGGTGATAATACCCGAAAAAATAACCGTCCGTTTGGGATATCCCGAATCAAAGGGGGAAAACGTGACTGTACCCTTTATCGACTACATAAAAAGGGTTTCATCCTGCGAACTTTACCCCACCTGGAACGAAAATTCCCTTCGGGCAGGCATTATCGCCGCTGTGTCCTCCGCTCTGAACCGGATTTACAGCAATCATTACAAAGCAAAGGGCTATGACTTTGACATAACCTCAATTGACGAATATGACAGGCTGTATATCCATAACTGTCCCACCTTCGAGCCGGTTGACCGGCTGGTTTACACCCTGTTTGACAAATATATTTCAAGGCGGAATTCGGTCTTTCCGGTTTTAGCCTTTTCCCATGAGGGGTATGCTTCGGAAGGAACCGGCCTTTCCCTATGGGGTAGCACGGAGCTTTCAAAGCGGTATTTCACCCCCTGTGATATTTTAAAATACTACTTCGGCGATGATGTTTACATAAAAGCGGCGGATGTGGAGGAGGTAGTCCCCGATTCCTACAGGTGTGAACTGTTTTTGGCATCAAAGGGAGAGGAGGTTGCCTGCCTTCAATACCGCCTGAATAAAATCGCCCTTAACCATAAGGAAATCCCCTTTGTAAAGGTAACGGGGTTATACGATATGTCCACGGTAAAGGCGGTTGAAAAATTTCAATTCCTCTTCGGCTTAAGGGGAAACGGCATAACCGACTATGCCGTCTGGCACAGGATAAATTATATCTACAATTCGGAAAAAGAGACAAACAAAGACGGAATAAACGAAAAAAACATACACAACGATTCCTTCCCCGGTCATACCCTGACAATGGGGTGCAGGGATTACTGTGTTCTTAAAATACAACATTATCTTAACGAGATATCAAAGCATTTTGGTAGTGATATCGTACCGCTCCTTCCCCTAAGCGGGGAGTTTGACGAAAGAATGCGTTCCTCCGTATGCAGCTTTCAGAATTACTGCGGTTTTGCCATAACCGGAGCGGTTGACGAAAAAACATGGAACGAAATAATAAACGCCTACAACGGTATTCCCAAAGAGGTTTCTTCAATATCCCTTCCCTATCCCGGAAAACCCGTCCGCTACGGGGATAAAGGGGAAACGGTGGAATTTATTCAGAAAGCTTTAAACAAGGTGGGTAAGGGGCGGACGGAAATCCCCCTTTTGGAAATCGACGGGATATTCGGCGACAACACCCGGAATGCGCTGAAGGCCTTCCAGAAGCACTACGCCCTTGTCCCCGACGGGATAGCGGGACTGTTGACCTGGGAAAGGCTTAATTTTGAATATGCCGGACTTTGCGAAAACGAGGGGGAAACCCGAAACGACGGCAAAAATAAAAGCCGCATATAGCGGCGGAATTTATTCTTTATCAGGATTCTGGTCGTTTTTCTTTGCCCTTTCGATTTCCTCAAGCATAACACGCACAAAGATTTCATTGGGTTCAAATTCCACCATAATGGTTTTGCCGTTGAATTCGCAGATATAAACATAGGATTTACACTTCATGTTCTGGTTGAAATTATAGCGGCTGTTTATTACCGGCATTTGCCCCGCCTTTAATTTTTCAGTATATTCCGCCTTCGGGATAAGCATTATTGCGGTGGAAAGAGAAAGACTGCATACCACGGTACGCTTTTGCCCCACCACCTTTATTACCGAAAAGCTGCCGTCGAATATCTCGTATTCCATTTCGGTCATGGAGTAGCGGTAAACCGCCATTATTCCCGCCGAAAGCACTATTATAAGCAGAAGTTCAAAAATCCACTTGTAGGAATTTACGGAACACACAAGCACCGCCGTAGCGATAAAGGCGGTTACAAAGGTGAGCATTATCAATGTCACCTGTTTAGGGTTCCGTTCGGGTTTACATCTGAACATTGCTCCACCTCAATGTATTTAACAAAATAAAAACGCATATATTTTTATGTGAAAGGATGATTGGTTTGGCATTTTCCGAAAACGAATTACGGCAGATACTCTCTATGGACGACGAATCTTTAAGAAGGATGATATTGCAGATAGCAAGGGCTGCCGGCGGGGATGAAGGTAAGGCGGCATCTTTGGCTTCCGATATTCCCTCCCTTAAAAGTCTGATGTCCCGTCTTACCCCTGCGGAAGCGGAAGAACTCCTCGGCAGGGCAGGCAAAAACAAAAGCGAGGACATCTACCGGATAATAAACAATACGGCGGGAAACAATGGACAGCGGCCTTGGGGATAAATTAAGGGATATATTAAACGATCCGGCGGCAATGGAAAAAATAATGCAGATTGTGTCGGGGTTATCCAACCAGCAGTCAACGCCGGCATTTAATCAAAACGCCGAATATACTCATCCTCCTCCTCCGCCGCCACCTCCGGCAGGCAATCCGTCGCTGTTGTCAGGTCTTTCGGGGTTCGGGGGGAAGTCCGGCCTTGATTCCTTGGCCGCCCTTGCCCCTGCCCTTGGGGGAGGTGACAAGCGGCTTGCTCTCCTTTCCACCCTCCGGCCTCTTTTAAGGGAGGAAAAACGCCAGAAGCTGGATAACCTCAAGACAGCTTTGACCATAGCCGGCATTATCGGAAACTTTCGAAAGAAAACCTGAAAGGAGGACGGAATGTACAGCAGAAACTACGGAGGAATCCAGTCCGAAGGACAGCTTTACAACCTCCAGAACGAGTTAAAAAACGAATTGAATAACGAAAGGAGGGAGGAACCCCGCATGGAGGCTCTGCCGACCTTTAAGGAGGGGGGGCGTTCTTCCTCCATATTCGACAAATTCAGGGGTATTTTCGATCATTTCGAAATAGATGACCTGATACTTATCGCCATAGGCGTTCTGCTTCTGCTTGACGGCGACACCGACAACGACATACTGCTTATCGTTATATTAGCCCTGCTTTTCCTTTGATTGTTCCAGCAGGAACTTTACAAAGGCATTGACGGTGTTTTTGTCCTTCTGGGAAAGGGAGCGGTATTCCGAATAAAAGCCCTCCCCCTTGTCGCCGGTATCCTTTACCACAAAGGAGGATTCTCCTTTAATCATACCGGCGGCAAACATCAGGTCCTCCAGATCCACCTCGTTGAAGGAATTGTCGGCTATTTTCTTTATCAGCTTGGGGCGGGGCGGGTTTTCCTGTTCCGCCTGGGCAAGCTTTCGCATCTGCACATAGCTTATACTGCAGTCAAAGGCAAACTGGCGCCATGACCTCGGCCCCTTTGCTCTTTCAAGCAGTATGGCGAATATTTTTTTGGAAAATCTGTTGTCCATTGTTTTAATCCTTTTTAATATGGGGGCTTTCTCTTTCAGGGATGAAGCCTGTTTTTGATAAGCTTGTTGAAGCCCTCGTTGTTGTTTGTCGCGGCGTAATATATCCACACACCGTCCACCGTGACGGTGTAGTTTTCTATCAGGGTGGTGTCGGTACCGGGGTAATTTTCGGCATTCTTAAGCTTCTGATCCATACGGGAATCTATGTAAAGTTTCATGTTTTCGGCCTGTTCTTTGGTTTTCATTTTGAAAATGCCGAACTCGGTCCCGTAATTGTTTTTGCTGTAATAAGCGGCATAGTCTTCAAAGGTGTCGGGTAAAGGATAATCGGTTATGTCCCCGAATTTTCCGGGTATTGTGTCGTCGTTGAAAAGCATATACTCCTCGGCAGCGCCGGAGTAGTATATATCCACGTTTTTATCAGGCAGAGAAAGCAGCGTAACGGCTTTGTCAAACAGTTCCTTGGCGGGGACATTTGCCGTCTCCCCGCTTCTGCAGGAGGCAAACAGAGTAAGTATCAAAACAAGACCTAAAGCAAGCATTTTTTTCATGGCGGATTCTCCTTTTAGTTTTCTTCGAGATATAAAAGCGCGGTGCCGATAACCGTGGCAAAGGAGGAGTTTTCGGGTATAACAAAGTCCATGCCGAACATAACCCCCATGCCGCTGTAAATCTGGGCTGCCCGCCTGAAGGAGGACAAGTTTCCGGTAAGCACGATTTTGTCCAGGTGCTTTCCCCTTGCGGCAAACACCGCCATCATACCTATTGTTTCAAAAACCAGATTTATTATACCCAGGGCAAAGTCCCCGTTGGTGGCTATGTCGGAAATTTTGCCGAAGTTTGCGGCGGTGGCCTCCTTAGGCAGGGTGGGAATAATGTTTTTGGAGGTTATGTCCTTTATTTTAAGGTCGATGTTTTCAATGTTTCCCTCCTCGGCTATGGCGGCAATCTGTTCCACGTCCCCCATACGGAGTATGGTTTTGGAAAGCCCTAACAGAGTCCCCCCGCCTATGCCGGTGCCCCCTAAATAGGTGGCTTCCTTATCCTTGGCGTGAATCATTGCGGTGCCGGTTCCCATGGAAACCACAATTGCCTCGTCTAACCCGGATAGATATAGCCCTCCCCGGCCGGTGGCGGCGAATTCGTCCACATGTTCGGTGGGGATACCGTAAATATTGTTGTCGATATACGTGGAACCCACGCCGGTTATCATTATCTTTCCGATTTGGGAAAGGGATATTTTATTGTAGTTAGCAAATTTGCCGAAAGCCCCGTAAATCGAGGCTATGGGGTCGGTGGCCTTTACGTACATGGGGGTAAGCAGAGTTTTGCCGTTAAACCCCACTATCTTGGTGGTGGACCCCCCCACGTCTATTCCTACTATAATTGCCATTTGAACACTTCCAGTCAGAAACAGTTTATTTACCTTATCATTTTATATTAACCTCATTCTTTTGTCAAGGAGATTCCTTAATTGTTGACAAACCGCAGGGCATATAGTATTATGATAAACGGAGGATTTTACTATGAAATGCAATTTGGGAATAGATATCGGCGGAACCAATATCAAAATCGGTTTAACCGACGAAAATCACGGCTTAATATATAAAGACTCCTTCCCCACCCGTTCAAAGGCGGGAAGCGAAGGAATTATGTCGGACATTAAGGAATACTGCCGTAAACTGAATAACGAGTATGATATAAAACATATAGGCGTGGGTTGTCCCGGGGACAAGGACGACGCAAATGTCAGTATTCTTACGGCGGGGAATCTCCCCTTCCGCAACGTGCCGGTGGTGGCCGAACTTGCAAGCATATTCGACTGCTGCAATATTTTCTTAGAAAACGACGGCAACTGCGCCCTTATCGCCGAATGGCTGGTGGGGAGCGGCAAAAGCTGCAACGACATGGTTATGGTGACCATAGGCACCGGCATAGGGGGCGGCTGTATCGTAAACAGGGACGTGCTGCGGGGGCTTCACAACGACGCGGGGGAACTGGGGCATTTCGTTATAAACCCCGAAGGCCCCGACTGCAACTGCGGCCAGAAGGGCTGCTTTGAGCAGTTTGCCTCGGCAACCGCCCTGATTGGTTATGTTAAAAAATCGGTGAATGAAAACCCCGGCTCCATACTGGCGGAAATGTCAGAGGAGGGTATCGACGGCTCCACCGCCTTCAAGGCCTGCCGGGCGGGCTGCAATGTGGCAAAGGAAATCCTTTCCGTTTACGGAAAACACCTTGCCACCGGCTTAAACGGGCTGAAATATATCTTCGCCCCCGAACTCATCGCCCTTTCCGGCGGCATAACCAAAGAGGGTGACACCCTTATGGAGTTTGTTATTCCCCATCTCCTTGACCCCGAAAGGGTTAAGATATCATCCTTAGGCGGGGATGCGGGTATAGTCGGAGCTTCCCTTTTATATAAATTTTCGGATTATTATCTGTCATTAAGGAAAAAATAAATTACGTCAAATTCACCCCTATTCGGAAAGGATGCACCCAAATGTTTAGTTTCAAAGTGTTTTTAGCGGCGGTTCTTATTGTCTGTATGTTAACGGGACTGTCAAATACCCCATTCCTTAAGGTTTCCGCCCTGGATGAGGGCGGCCGGGACTATAACGGCGTTAAGGTGGCATATATCCCCATAGACAACCGCCCCGTAAACTTAGACCGGGTCAAATACCTTGCTTCGTCGGTTGGGATCGAGCTGTTAATGCCGGAGGAGGATTTGTTCCGCACCGCACTGGACAATATGACCCCCAATTCCAACGGCACCACCTACGGCGACCGTCAGGCTTTGGTGGACTGGCTTGAATCCGTTGAAGAAGACTGCGATTATTTTGTCCTTTCCCTTGACCAGCTGCTGTCCGGCGGACTGGTCACCTCAAGGTGGTTTTCAAATACCGATCTTACCCTTGAGTACGAAATAGCCGACTATATCATTTCCCTTTCGGAACGCAAAACCGTAATACTGTTTGACACGATTATGCGTCTTGCCTCAACGGTTAATTATCAGGGCTACCAGATAACGGAATACAACCAGCTGCGTGCCTACGGTTCACAGCCAAGAACTGCTTTAACCGGAAGTTCCCTAACGGTGGAAAATATAATCGCCGGTTACCGTTATGGTGAAAACGGGGAGATAATCACCACCGTCCTTGACGACAGCAAGATTGAAAAATATCTCGCCTCAAGGGCAAGGAAGCTAAGGCTTATCGACTATATTCTTGATAATACCCTTGAAGACATTGATTTCTGTTATATCGGGGTGGATGATTCCTCCAACGGGATAAATATCCAGACTAACGAAATAAACTATATTCGTTCAAAAATCGGCACCAGGGGCGCCTGCTTTGCCGCCACCGACGAATTGGGCTTAATGGGGATTACCAGAGTGGTTTCATTAATATATGGCGGCACCGATGTTAAAGTTACCTACTACGGCGGGGCGGAGGACAATTTAGCCGACATGTACGACTTTGAAACGCTGCGGACAAATGTCACCACCCATATAAACACCTTAAACTGCAGCATTTCCCAAGATGCCGAACTTCAGGTGCTGGTGTTTACAAACGGCAACCACCAGACCGCCGCAAGCCAGCTTGTAGCCCAGGCAAAAAGCAACCTTCAGAACCAGATACCCACCATAATTATCGACCCAACCCACGGCAGCGGGAATTTTTCCCTTGAAAAGGCTTTGATACAGTCGGATATAGAATTGCTTATGCTTTTAAGTTATTCCAACTGGAACACCGCCGGAAACGCCATGGGGATTGCTCTGGCTAACGGTATAGGAAGATATTTGTACCTTAAAAATTCGCCGTCGGTAACTCAGGAATCCCACGAGGGCTTTATCAAAGCAATGACCTTTTCCTACCTTAAGGATATTTCCTACAAGCTGTACAAATTCCCCATTTCGAATCCAAACGCCAGCGGCACCGGTTCCTACAAGCAGCTGCTGGGGAAAATAAATTCCAGCCGCCTTATAGCCGGCCTTTCCCCCTACGCCACAACTTCCCATGGCGGGGTAAGCTGTTCCGACTACCGCTATCCCTGGAACAGGGACTTTGAAATGACCTTTGACATTAATGTTTCGGAAACATGGGATAACATCTACAAACCGGGCGATGTTACGGGGGACGGTAAAATAAACGTAACCGACTATATTTTAATCCGGCTGCATATTTTGGGGATAACCCAAATCGAAGGTCAGGCATTAGCGGCGGCGGATGTAGCCCAAAACGGAAAAATCGATGCTCTTGACTATATTGCCGTAAGGCTTCATATACTGGGAATTACTTTAATAGAGTGGTAAGGGAGGTATTTCCATGCTGTTAGGCGAAGCAATGTATAAGCGGAGAAGCGTAAGGTCGTATATTGAAAAGGATGTTGAGGAAGATAAAATCAAAAAGCTTTTGGAGTACGCCATGTCGGGGCCTTCCGCTTGCAATTCAAGACCCTGGGAATTTTATGTGGTAAAATCTCCGGAAATTTCAGCAAAGCTCCGCAGGGCGTCAAGGCATACCGATTTAAATTCCCCCCTTATGATAGTGGTAGCGGGGAACGAAAGGTTTATGCTCGGTGGGGAACGGAAGGACTTCTGGATTCAAGACTGCTCCGCGGCAGTACAGAACCTCCTCCTCGGTGCGGTGTCAATGGGACTGGGAAGCTGCTGGTGCGGGGTTTACCCGAAAAGCGAAGCGGTTCAGAACGTCAGGGATGCGTTGAATCTTGACGAAACCGTCATCCCTCTGGGGCTTATCCATATCGGCTACCCTACCGCAACCCCCGAACCCCGTACCCAATATGACGAAACAAGGGTGCATTACCTATAAAAAATAACGCCGGTTCACGGCGTTATTTTTATTTTTCGGTTTTGCTTTGGGTGTTTATCTCAAACCGGTTCTATTCCTCCGATATTCTTGTAAGCTCAATAATAAAATCAACATCAGCAGGTATAGCGGGATGGCTGTGAGGAACCTCTATAATAATATGCCAATAAGCCATATCGTCGGTCATTTCATATGCCGGCCATATTTCCTGAACATGCATTTTCCCCGTATCATCAAGACCCGCAAATTTGAATTTAATTGACCCGCTTATGGCTTCTAATCGCACTAAAACCAGAAAGTTGTTTTCAAAATATTCCTTGTCATACTTCGTTATTTTTTCCAGAAATTCCGCTTCATAATAATCGCCGGTTATAAAGTTGGTGGCAAGATACTCATCCAACTCTTCCTTAGTGTATAACGTAAGTACAGAGGGGTATTCCACTTGGCACATGCTGGTGCGGATAACGTAAGCGGTATAGTCATCATCCCCTTCGGGGAGGCTGTTTTCATTAGGGTCAATCGGTTGAACACAGTCATCCTCGGGCACATATTCTAACTCAAGGGTAAAGGTATTAACTACTACCGCGGGATGGTCCTTCGGGACTTCAATAATAATATGCCAGTATTCCATATCGCAGGTCTGCAGTTCGGGGGAGGTATAATTAATATGTATTTTGCCTGAATCCTCAAGGGAGTCAAACCAATAGTCGATTGACCCGCTTATTGCTTCAATATGCACAAAAGCAAGTATATTGTTTTTAAAATACTCCTCATCATACCGGCATACCGCTTCCATAAAGCTTTTCCGGGTGTTAAGGAAATTGATAATCCCGGTTTCTTCGTTGTTCCAAAGGCAGGCGGTGTCAATATACTCCTCCAGCTCTTCCTTTGAGTTAATCAACAGTATGGAAGGATAATCCACATTGCATTCGATGGTACGAAGGTTATACGCAGTATAGCCGATAGGGTTATCTTCCAAAACCGGTTGGGGGGTTCCGGGGCTGCTTTCTTCGGGCAGGTTTTCCCCCTCGGCGGATTTTTCATTTGTCCCCGCTGCCGGTTGGAGAGAATCGGTGCCTTCGATTCCGGCTAAACTGTCAACCCGAGATATATCTCCATCATCGTATTCCTGACAGGAAACAAGGGATAAAGCTGTAAGTAATACAGAAAGAACTAAAATAAGAAATTTTTTCATGCTGTCTTAATCTCCTTCCTATTTTCTAATACGATTCAAGCAGTAAAAAGGTTTCGGGATGTTTTTTATCGGTGTAAATAACCCAAAATATGTTATTGATTGAAAAAGCAAATTGACAGCCGTGACTTCAGGTGGTATAATTATCCCAACAAGACCAAGAAAGGTATGACGGAATATGAAAAGACTTGTTTCAATTCTCCTTTTAACAGCTTTAATGATATTTTCCCTTGTTTCCTGCGGCAATGAGGAAAAAATCGACCTGAAAGGTATAAATTTTGAAACCGAAGGGAATGAACGGACTCTGGAAAAATACAATACCCAAAACCCCGTTGCGGCGCTTTATGTCAAGGATTACGGAGTGATTGTGGTGGAGCTCTACCCCGATATTGCTCCCAACACGGTAAACAATTTTATTTCCCTTATCAAGAAGGGGTTTTATGACAACAACAGCATCCACCGTATGATGCCGGGGTTTGTAATTCAGGGGGGCGACCCCAAGGGCAACGGCACCGGCGGACCCGGCTATTCCATTGCGGGAGAATTTTCGAAAAACGGCGTTGATAACGACCTGAAGCACACCAAAGGCGTAATATCCATGGCTAGGGCAGATGATTATGACTCCGCGGGCAGTCAGTTTTTTATAATGTTAGGGAATAAGCCCGACCTTGACGGGAAATACGCCGCCTTCGGAAAGGTTATAGACGGTTATGAAGTCTGCGAGGAAATCGAAAAAATAAAGGAATACGACAGCTACTTCGGAAAGCTCGCAACGAATATAACCATAGTCAAGGCGGTTGTGGACACAAAGGGGAAAAATTATCCCGAACCGGAAATTATAAAATAAATTTTAAAAAAGTATTGACAAATAATTTTTCAGGTGATATACTTGGTAAAAATTTTACAGGAGAAACGGCAATTATGGGATTTTGCAAACACATTAATACCCAGATGCCCGCAGGATTCAGAGATAATTCCCTGCGGTGCGTTGCTGTACCCTGATTAAAGGCTATCCGGTTAATACTAACCGTATATTAATCAGTTTATCGGCGGCGCGTTGGGAAACGCGCCGCTTTTATTTTCAGGAGGGCGGCATGAAAAAAGATATCGCAACGGTAAAACAATACTATGAATCCGGGGTGGAAACCGAATGGGAAAGGCTGAACACCCACAGAGCGGAATTCGAAATAACCTGTTCTTATCTTGACAGATTCATAAAACCGGGGGACACCGTCCTTGATGTGGGGGGAGGTCCCGGCAGGTATTCCCTGTATCTTGCCTCCAAAGGGTGCGATGTTACCCTGCTGGATTTATCCCGGGGGAATGTGGATTTTGCCCTGGAAAAGGCAAAGGCGGCGGGGCTTAAAATAACCGGTATATGCGGCGACGCAAGATATGCGGATAAAATAATTACGAATACCTTCGATCATGTACTTATTATGGGGCCTTTATACCATCTTATAGAGGTAAAGGACAGGGAAAGGGCGGTTTCGGCCTGTTTAAAACTGTTAAAGGATGACGGCATTCTATACGCTTCCTTTATTTCCTCTTTTGCGGGAGTAATCTATTATCTTAAAGAAGGGACAGATATCAAGCAAATCCCCGAAAACGAGCTGGAATATATGTATAATGCCGCCGAAGGCAGGGATTATGCAGGTCAGGCCTTTACACTTGCCTATTTCGCTAAAATGGAGGATATTGTCCCCTTTTTCGACAGATTCGGCCTTACCAGACTTCATTTTTTCGGGCAGGAGGGGATAATCGCCCCCTGCGAGGACAAGGTTTACTCCCAGTCGGAGGAAGCAGTCAAGGAATGGATTGAAATATCCAAGCTATTATGTGAAAACCCCAATTATATGTCCTATTCCGAACATTTTATGTATATCGGCAAAAAGGAGAAATCAAAATGTATAACATAAATTATGACGACTATATATTTTCAACCGACGAATTTTTAAAAGACAGGCTGCTTTACGATATTTTATGGTATGCCCGGCATAACGCCGAAATATTAAAAAGCGATTGTAAATCCTTTGTCGTCTGCCGGTCGAACGATTATTTTCCGGCCATAATATGGGTTGACGACAATATCACCCGGAAGGATTTCGACACCCTTGCCTACTGTCTTAAGCAGATCTTCAGGGGAAAGGTACCCTACTTTATGGTTAAGGAATCCTTTGGCGAACGGGTCAAGGGGATATTTAAACCCCTGGAGGTGGAAAAACAGACCGGCCTTGTTTCATATGTCATGGAAATGCCCCCCGTAAAGATAACCCCTCCCAAAGGGGAGGTTTTGAGAAACACCTCAGAAGCGGATAAAAACACTTTGATTGAGTTTATAAAGGGCTTTCAGACCGACTGCTTCGGCGGTCCCGAGAATGACGAAGTGGTTTCGGCCATGGCGGAAAAGCGGCTTAATTCCCCTGATTCGTATATCTACGAGGTTTCGGGAATCCCGGCGGGGATGGCGTATTGCTCCAAGAAAAGCGAAGGCTACTGCAGGATACAGATGATTTATACCTCCCCGGAATTCAGGAACAAAGGTGTGGGTTTCCGCATGACGGTTAAGGTGTGCGAAAGAATATTCGCCAACGGCTATAAACCCAATTTATATGCCGACGCTTCAAACCCCATCTCCAACCGGCTTTATATTCATGCCGGATTCAGGGAAGTGGGAAGGCTTTCCGAAATAAAAATGAACGGAATACAATAAAAAGCTTTTTATGAATCCGGGAAATAACAAAGCGGGAACGGCATTAGGGCAAATAAAAGCAAAAACCTCCTCATACAATTAAATGAGGTGGTTTTTTAATGAAACGGCAGGTCAGATCCGTTATTGCTTTTGTTTTGCTGTCCCTTGCGGCGGGGGCGGTTGCGGGGTTGATTACAAAGGATTCGACGGATATATATGAAACCCTTATAAAGCCTCCCTTTGCCCCGCCGGCGGTGGTTTTCCCCGTTGTCTGGACAATCCTTTATATCCTTATGGGGGTGGGAGCGGGTATTGTCTGGCAGTTCCCTTCCCCCCGCAGGGAAACCGGCATTTGCCTGTTTGCCCTTCAGCTGGCGGTGAATTTCGTCTGGCCTATAATTTTCTTTACGGAGGGCTGGTACTTTTCCGCTTTTTTGTGGCTGTTAATGCTTTTGGGGCTTGTCATTTACATGACCTGCAATTTTTACAAAGCAAAACCGGCTGCGGCATACCTTCAGGCGCCCTATATCGTCTGGCTGGTATTTGCGGGTGTTTTGAATTTGTGGATTGCCCTTGTAAATTAGTTTACCGGGGTAAAATATAATACTTAATTATCCGGCAAAGGAGCTTGTCAAGTTTTTCCGCGGTGACGCCGTTTACATCGGAGTCTTCGGGGCGTATCAGGCTGCTGTCGGCAATAAACACGGCGGTTCCGCCGGTGGATGCCGCCAACAACCGGTAAAGGGAGCTGTTTTGGGAAAACAGGTCTCCGTCCGCCACCACCGGTATAAGCCGAATACCCAGCCTCTGGGCTTCCTCAAGGGCGGATTGTATGCCGGTTATGGTTTCTTCGCTAATGTCCACGCTGCTGCCAAGGACAAGAACGTATACTTTGGCGGCGTCTTCTTCCCAGTTCTGCTTGTTTATGCTTTCTGTCAGGATTTTGTCAAGGGAGGCGGGGGAACGGTTGATACTTGCTACCTGGTTCATTTTCGAGGCAATCAGGTATTCCTCCGCGGTAAACATCATTATGGGGGTATTTGCAGTCCCGTCGTTGTAGGCCGCGTTAAAGGAAAACTTCGGTTTCACGGCTGTGGTTTCGGAAAGCTCGTCGATTATCCCGCTGAAGTGGGTTTTGAAATAGTTTAAGCTTTCCTCCATCTCCGGCGAGGTGTCGAACACAAACATTATGTTTGCGGTTTTAAGTGACATAGCGTTATCGCTTGTTTCGATATCGGCTTTTCCGTCTACGACCGGCACGCTTTTCCCCAATGAATTGACCATGGCGATGGTTTTACCGGGATTGTCGAAAAGTCCGCCGTAAAGATAGGCGATTCCCTTTGCGTCGGTGCGGGCAACCGCTATGGTTTTGCCGTTTCCGTCAAGACCGTAAACACTGACATTTGACACGGGCTTTCCCTTAGATGTCACTTTAACCTCTGCCCGGCTTATTACAGGGGTATCGTAGGAGGAGTCTAAAAAGTTACATACTACATAGGACAGAAAATCGATATTCGAATTATCATTTACCTCGATGCCGTAAAGCTGGCCGTCGGCAGGGTTTCCTTTTAAATAACTTGTGCCGTCGGGTTCTTCTTCCACGGAACATTCCTGATTGATTTCGTCCTCGGTCTCGTCTGCGCCGCTTTGAGAGGTTTCGGCGGATATTTCTTCAGCATTCGAAATTTCGTAGCTTCCATCCTGTTTGCCTGAAATCGGCTTTTTTATACCGGAACCGATACCGTAACCCCCGAGAGTTCGTCTTTTTATCTGATTTATTCTGTTATTTTCATTTATAATAAAGGTAAATATAAGGGTTAAAGCAATAATCAGGCAGGCGGCGGTGGATAAAGCCCGCTTGAATTCCGGAGTGGCGTAAAAGGGCTTTCTTTTACCGAGTTTGGGCTGGTTCTTGATAATATCCTGGGCAAGCTGTCTTCTCTTATGGGGCGGGAGGCCGACTTTATCAAAGACCGAAATATTTTGTTGTAGCTTTTGTTCAAAATTTTCGTCTTTATGCTTCATGGTTCATTCTCCGTTTCCTAACATGACCTTGAGCGCTTCCCTACCCCTCTTAAGGCGGGTTTTTACGGTTGACTGGGGGATTTTAAGGGATTTTGCAATTTCTGCTATGGTTAATCTTTCGAAATAAAACAAATAAATGACGGTGGAATACTTTTTGTCAAGACGCATTATGCAGTCAAGAAGATCCTTTTTTTCAAATTCGTTTTCGTAAAAGGGAATCTGATCGTCAAGGTCTGCCCGCTTGCGGTTGTATGCTTCCCGCAGTTTTGAAATGCCGGCATTCGACGATACGGTTATAAGCCAGGATTTCACATGTTCTTCGCTTTGAAAATAGTCGGACTGTAAAAGATGGACAAACAGCTTTTCAAAGACTTCCTGACACACATCTTCGGCATCATGGAGGTTGTGAAGGCGTAAATAGCAAATGCGATAAACCATGTTGCCGTATTTTTCGACAAGATATGTAAACAGTTCCTCACTGTATGTCATACCGCCTCCCTATTCCTCCATTTCTAATACGTTTTAACATTACAAAAGGTTTCAATTTAGCGCAGTTTTATATTTTTTACCTTTTTCTACACTCGGCTGAAATTAAATCCCCGCACTGCGGGGATTTTCTTATACTTCCGTTCTGCCTTCAAGGGCTTTTGCTAAGGTTACCGCATCGGCGTATTCCAGGGTTGCTCCCACGGGCAGGCCGTAAGCAAGGCGGGTTACCTTGACACCTAAAGGCCTTAGCAGCTTTGAGAGGTACATACCCGTCGCCTCCCCCTCCACGGAAGGATTGGTGGCGACTATAACCTCCCTGATTTCCTCGTCGCTGTCTATTCGTGCCAAAAGTTCCTTTATCTTAAGCTGTTCCGGGGTAACCCCGTCCATGGGGGATATAACCCCGTGAAGCACGTGAAAAAGCCCGTTGAATTCGTGAAGTTCCTCTATGGCGGAAACCGACTTCGGGTCCTCCACCACGCAGATAACCGATTTGTCCCGGTTGGGGGAGGAGCAGAGGGGGCAGATTTCCTGTTCGGAGTAGTTCTGGCATACCTTGCAAAGCTTAAGGGAGTTTTTAGCGTCGGTTATTGCCGAAACCAGAGCCTTTACCTCCCCGTCATCCAGCGAAACGATATGATACGCCAGACGGATTGCGGACTTTCTGCCTATCCCCGGAAGGGAGTTCAGCTTAGAAACCAGCTTTTCAAGAGTGGGGGTCATGGCTTAAAACAACCCCGGAAGACTCACCGAGCCGGTTACCTTCTGCATTTCGGCATTATTGGTGTCCTCGACGGTTTTTATAGCCTGGTTTACGGCGGCGACAATTATGTCCTGCAGGGTTTCGATATCCTCCGGGTCCACGATTTCGGGTTTGATTTCTATTGATTTTATTTGCTTTGTGCCGGTAATATTAACGGTCACCATGCCTCCGCCGGCATTGATGGAGTACTCCCTTGCGTCCAGTTCCGCCTGAAGGGAAGCCATGTCCTCCTGCATTTTCTGCGCCTGCTTTATCATGGCGTTCATATTCTGGGGGCCTCCCCCCACACCTTTGGGAAGTTTGACTTTCATAAATTCTACCTCGCTTTAAATTATCTCGTCAATATGGCTTTGAATTACCTGCTGGTCGTCGTTTCTGCCGGCAATTATCACCCGGCGTTCCCTTCCGTTGGCAAGCCTTGCGGCGTTTTTAATGGTTTCTGTTTCGTTTATTAAAAAATCTCTGGTAAAGGCATCGCTTGCCGTTATATAGAGAGTGCTTTCGGAGGCGGTTACCTCACATTTCTGCTGAATAAGCCTTGAAAGGGCGGGGGGGAGCTGCTCTATAAGTTCCGACTTCATATCATAGGGGGTAAAATCCTCCCGGGGTATTTCCGGCCGAGCGGCTGTTTCGGATTGGTTGTCTTCGATAATATTTTCTTTCTCTTCCACGGCAGGGGGGGCATTCCGTAACAAAGCCGCCTTTTTTTCAAGGGCGGAAATCCTTGCGGCAAGAGCGGGTACCGAGTCGGATAATCTTATATCGCAAAGGCGGATTACCGCCAGTTCCACAACCAGCCGCTTGTTAGCCGAAAAGGATGAAAGGCGGTTTTTGGCTTCCTCGATAACATAAGCGAAATAAATAAGCTGTTCGTCGGTAAATTTTTGTGAAAGTTTTGCAATGTCGTCTGCTTCAAGATTTGAGGAAAGAACGGAGGCCTTCCCTCCCTGACGCAGATAAAGCATATCCCTTATTGCCGAAAGGATATCGTCAAGGAGCAGCGACAGGGATTTTGACGAGTTGTAGTATTCGTCAATAAGCATAAGGCAGGTGGATATATCCCGCTTTAAGGCGGCTTCAAACAGCTTTGTAATGGTGTTGTCCTTGGAAATTCCCAGCTGATTGGTTACGATTTCTTTGTCTATATCCCCGCCGTTGGCGGCCTGGATGCAGGATTCCAGAAGGGATAGACCGTCCCTCATTGAGCCGTCGGCAAGCTTGGCAATAAGGATTGCCCCCTCCCCGGTAAGTTTCAGTCCTTCTTTTTCGGATACCGACATAAGCCTTTCGGAAATATCCTCCGGCGAAAGCCGTCTGAATTCAAACCTCTGGCACCTTGAAAGAATGGTGGGGGGGATTTTGTTCAGTTCGGTGGTGGCAAGAATAAAAATAACGTGTTCGGGGGGTTCCTCAAGGGTTTTCAAAAGGGCGTTGTAGGCCGAGGAGGACAGCATATGCACTTCGTCGATTATATAAACCCGCTTTTTAAGGTAGGTGGGGGGATAAACCAGCTCGTCGCAAAGCTGCCGGATATCGTCAACCGAGTTGTTGGAAGCGGCGTCAAGTTCCAGCACGTCGGTGGCGGAACCGTCGTCTATTGATTTACAGGCGAAGCAGTTGTTGCAGGGTTCCCCGTCTACCGGCGAATAGCAGTTTACCGCCTTGGCAAGTATCTTTGCTGAGGTGGTCTTGCCGGTTCCCCTTGTACCGCAAAAAAGATAGGCATGGGAAATGCGTCCCGTCTGGCACTGGCGTATCAGCACGGGGCGGATGTGTTCCTGGCCTATCATATCGTTGAAGGTTAAAGGGCGGTATTTTCTGTACAGGGCTTTATACATCGACGCACCCCATAAAATATTACTGAAATGTATAATACGGCCATGCGTCCGGCATTGTTCTTCGCCTACGCGCGGTAGTCCGGGTTCGGCCTCAAAACAGGCTGCCTTGCGGCACATTGCCGTTTCCGCTTAATGCTGCTTGATTCCTCACCTGACATGGTTCACGGGCGGCAATCGCACAAGACCCATTTCTCAACAGCCTTGCCCGGACGCAGCCACACAGACAAAAGACCTCTGCCGGCATTTGACCCCTGCTGTAGCGGATTGCAGGCAACAGGGCACCGCTAACTCCCCGGCAAGCATGGCCGTATTACGCATTTCAGTTGTAGCTTAGTATAGCACAGAAGCGACCGCTTTTCAATACCAAAATAAAAAATTTACAGAAGGTGGATATTGGATAATACCCCGCACAAAATCTATATTTTATTTCATAATATACATCTTTTATATTGACAAAATGAAATACATCCCTTATAATGTCAAACGCAAACTATTTGCATTTGCATCGGAGGGATATTCGGTAATCGAAATGAAAATATTAAAAAAATGCTTGATTTTGCTGATTTCTGCGGTTTTTATGTTGTTTTGTGTTTCCTGCGGCAATAATCCGGATAATAATTCCGGTAAAAAGATTATTGCCGTAACCATTGTGCCCCAGGCCACATTTGTAAAGGCGGTATGCGGCGACAGCTTTGAAATAGTAACCCTCATTCCCCCCGGGGGGAGCCCCGAAAGCTACGAGCCTTCCCCGATGGTTATACGGAAGTTCGAAAAAGCCGAAATTTTCTTTAGGATAGGGGTTCCGGCGGAAAATACAGGTTCGGTAGCCGATATCCCGGAAAAGGTAAAGGTTGTATCCCTGCAGGAGGAGGTTTCCAAAACCTACCCCGAACTGCTCTTTGAGGAGGGGGAAAGGGACCACCATATCTGGCTTTCTCCAAAACGGGTTAAAATAATGATTGACGTAATTTTACGGGAATTAAGCATAATCGACCCGGAAAATGCGGAAATTTACAATAAAAACGCACAGAATTACAAAAATCAGCTTGACGTTCTCGACAATGAGATAAAAGATATATTTAAGGATATTGAAAATCCTAAATTCATCGCCTACCATCCCGCCTTCGGTTATTTTGCTGACGAATACGACATCACAATGTATGCTTTAGAGGAAGAGGGGAAGGAGGTCACCATTTCCCGCTTAAAGGAAATGGCGGATCTGGCAAAGGAAGAAAAAATAAAGGTTGTCTTTTATCAGGAGGAAACCGATTCCCTGCGGGCGAAAGCCTTTGCCGAGGAAATAGGCGGAAAGGCGGTAATGCTTTCCCCCCTTTCGGGAAATTACATTGACAACCTGAAAACCATGGCGGAAAAAATCGCCGAATCAATGAGGTAAAAAACAGGAGAAGTTATGACCGGAAACATTCCAAACACCCTGCCTGCCATAAGCGTTAACAATCTTACGGTGTATTACGACAATACTCTGGCCCTTGAAAATATCTGCCTTAATGTAAGGGAAGGGGAATTTTTAGGCATTATCGGCCCCAACGGGGGTGGAAAGTCCACTTTGTTAAAGGCAATCCTTAATCTGGTGAGACCCTCATCCGGTGAGGTTCTGATATACGGAAAGCCCCCCTCCGAAAGTCACGGGATAATAGGCTATGTTCCCCAGCACACCCTGCTTGACCGGAAGTTCCCCATTTCGGTGTTTGAGGTGGTGTTAAGCGGTTTTACAAGCACAAAAATAACCCCCTTCTACCGCTATTCAAAGGAAGATATAAAAAAGGCGGAGGAAATGCTTGAGCTCCTTGATATTACCCCCCTTTCCCAAAGGCAGATTTCCTCCCTTTCGGGGGGGCAGTTCCAGCGGATGCTTATCGCCCGGGCCTTGGCTTCAAATCCCAGGCTGCTGCTTCTGGACGAGCCCACCGCCAGCGTGGACGCCAAGACAAGGGAGCATATCTACGAACTGCTGGCGAAGCTTAACAAAGAAATGACAATAATCCTTGTAAGCCATGATTTACTTGCGATTTCAACCCGGGTAAACCGTATCGCCTGCCTTAACGAAAGTCTTGTGTACCACGGAGAACCGGAACTGACAGGCGAAGTGGTAAACAAGCTTTACGGCTGTCCGGTGGAGCTTATCGCCCACGGGGTTCCCCACCGGGTGCTTAAGGAGCATAATGGGGAGGACCATATATGTTAGAAGCGTTGCTTGAAAACCCCTTTATGCAGAAAGCCGCCCTTGCCGGGGTACTGGTGTCGGTTGTCTGCGGAATTATTGGGGTTATAATCATTGAAAAAAAGCTGGTCATGATGACCGGCGGCATCGCTCACACCTCCTACGGGGGAGTGGGGTTGGGATATCTTCTGGATTTCGAGCCTATAATCGGCGCTTTTGTTTTCGCAATACTGGCGGCATTGGGAATAGGGTATATAAACCGTAAGGGGAAGGCGGCGTCGGATGTTATTATAGGCCTTTTCTGGTCATTGGGTATGGCGCTGGGGATAATTTTCTTTTCCCTTATGCCGGGGTATCCCCCCGACCCCAGTACCTATCTTTTCGGGAACATTCTTACGGTAACCTGGGCAAATCTTTATTTTACCGGCATAATCACGCTTATCGTGGTGCTGGCGGTGGTTATATTCTTCAACCACTGGAAGGCCTATCTTTTCGATGACGAGTTTGCCTACATCAAAGGAATAAAAACCACCCTTTTGGAATACCTATTGTTAATCCTTATCGCCATGACGGTGGTGGCTTTAATCAGGGTGGTGGGGATAATCCTTGCCCTTGCTTTACTAACCGCCCCGGCTGCGACGACGGCGACAATTACGAACAATCTTAAAAAGCGGATGATATACGCTATTATTTTGGGTAATGTCTTCTGTTTCTTAGGGCTTTGGATTTCCTATGAAGTGGATATCGCATCCGGCGCGGTGATCGTTACATTGTCGGTTGTTTCCACCCTTGCTTCCTACGGGGTAAAAGCCATTAAAGCAAAAAGGAGGGTTACGGGCAAATGAAACCGAATCTCTGCGACGAATTGAAAAAGCGGGGGCTTAAGGCAACAAAGCACCGCATTGTTATTCTCGATATATTGAGGAAAAGCGGAAAGCCCTATACCGCCGAACAGCTTTTTACGGAAATGCTGAATAAGAACATAAATATAAATTTTTCCACCGTTTACCGCACCCTTGACATACTCTGCAATAAAAATCTGGTTACAAAGCTTAACATAGAGGGTACCGGCGGGGCGATGTACGAATACAACACCGTTACCCACCGGCACCATCTGATATGCTTGGGGTGTAGGAAAATTACCCCCATTGACTACTGCCCGCTGGGGGATTACGAGAGTTCCCTTGAAAAAAAGACGAATTATATTATTTCGGGGCATAAGCTGGATGTTTACGGCTATTGCCCGGACTGTAAAAAGGGCTGCGGTAAGGCAAAGCAGTGACGAAAAAATTCTATTAGTGTTAATCACTCTTACCCGTTTTATCATTTCCGGATATGCAACGCTGCCCCTCATCCGTCAGCCTTCGGCTGACACCTTACCCGGAAGTCGGAAGGTTTTTTCATCAACCTTCCTGCTCATAATAACCGCCCCTACGGTTTTTCTCATTTACCAATGAAAAAAGCGCTCGCAATGCAAGCGCTTTTTTCTTATGCGGAGTATTTGAATAATCTGAAAGGATTCAGTTCTTTTGACAGGTCTTTGACTTGGTCTTTCGGTATGCCGTGCCGCTTCAGCCGCTTTTTAAAGGAATTCCGGCATATCAGGTACTTGATATATCCCCAGGGGGTTAATAAAATAACAACAAGGAGAAGGAAAATAAGCTTAAATATTATCTTTATCCAGTGAAAAACCCTTTTCATGGCTTATTTTCCTTCCATTTTTCTTATTTGCTCTGGTTGAAGGACTGGGTTAAATCCTTCATGGACAGTATATAATCCCTTGCCATTTTTACGGCTTCCTCCTTGGGGATTCCCGCATTAACAAGCTCGTTGTAAAACCCCCCCACGGATTCCCCCATTTTTTTGCCGGCTTCCGCCGAATAAAGGGTGTCCATGAGACTGGTCAGAAGTTTTGGAATCTTTGTTGATACTTCATCCAAAAGTTCGCCGATTTCCTTGGTGGGTATTTCGTTTGCCATAATAACCTCCTATAAATTCTGATATGCGAAATTCACTACTTTTTTTGTTATAAAAAACGTGTCTTTTATAATCCCCAACGCCATGGAAAGGGATAATTCCTTTTCCTGTTCGCACCCGCCGGGGATTTCTTTAAGTTTTTTGAAAGCGGTTTCGGTTATTTCTTCGGGGATTTCCGGCTGTAAAACCTTCGCCATGCCTTTCAGCTTTATTAAAAAGGCCGCTTCAGCCCTGCAACTTTGGCATAAAGCAAGATGGTTTACCACCTCTGCCCTTACTTCCCTTGAAAGATTATTTTTGTTTAAATAATCGGGCAGCATTTCAAGTATTACACCGCAGTCATGTTTATCCATAATAATCCTCCCCAAGGTATTTCTTTAGCTTTTCCTTAATGGCCGACATCCGGCTTTTTATGGTGCCCGGGGGAATGCCGGTAAGGGTTGAAATTTCGGAATAGTTAAGCCCCGCATTGAAAATCAGATGAATCAACTCTTTTTCCCCGGGGTTTAACATACTGACGGCCCTTGAAACGTCGCTTTTTTTGTCCGAACCTTCGGTAAAGTCGGCTTCGTCGGGATAATCCTCGAAGGTAGCAAGATTTTCATTCGAATGACGGTAACGGGTTCTGAAGTAATCGTTTATCTTGTTGTTGGCGATTCCCAACAGCCAGGTCTTGAATGAGGAGGAATAATTGAAAGCACCTATTCCCTTCCAGGCCGAAAGCAGGGTTTCCTGAATGATATCCTCAATGTCCGAACTGTTTGGAATACGGGTGTAAATATAGTTATAAAGGACTTTAACATAATCCTTCATAAGGCTTTCAAAGGCCTTTTTATCTTCCTTTGCCTTTTCTATAAGCGATTCCTTTTCCCCAATACCGTCTTTTACTAAAAACCCATCAGCATCACCTGTAATTTCCGCTTTCATTTATTTAGTCGTAACAACTCTGCTTCCGGTTCGCTTAATTTGAAAATTTTTTATTCCCAGCCGTTGATTTCATTACGGAGGTAATCAAGGTCTATATAGTCTTCCAGAACCTGCTTTTTTAAAAGGTCTTGGGGTATAAAGCAATCGTATTTGGGGGTTTTGTATTCGCACTGCTTTTTAAACTGGCGTATGTCGGATTCGTCGGGAATGTTCTGGGCTTTAAGTCCCGAATTGATAACTTCCTTTATCCTGTCGATAAACTCCCCGGCGGACATTCCGGTTTTCAATGTTATGAAATAGGGACGCATTCCGCCTATGACCTTGACGGAGTCTTTGTCGGTTTCGGCTTTTGACATATATTTTTTTATAATTTCCTTTACAATATGGAAATTTATATGCCCCAGCCAGGGAATAAGGCATATCTTGCCGTTTTCAAGGTCGATTATGTTCGTTGTGTCAAGGTTATATTCCCTTGCCAGCTCCCTTGCTTCTTTCAGGCGGCTTTTGGCTTTTTCCTGGAGATACGGGTATTCGGTGTCCTCAAACAGTGCCTGACGCATACGCTTTAATATCCGGTCGTGGGTTAAGGCTCTGTCTCCCATCCATAAAAGCTGAATTTTACGCTTTGTTTTTTCAACAAAAACCAGGCGTTTGTTGTTGTCAACGGCTCTGACTATCCAGGTTTCACCGGCAATCGTAAGGTATTTTGAAGGGGGAACGGGAAATTCAATGGTGCCTAACTTTTTCGACCCTTCCATAACCGCCCATTCCTCCTCTTCGGGGAATACGGCATAGAATTTATAGGTATTTATTATCTTTTCCCCTTCGAGGCCGATGATTATCCCGCCCTCCTCGGTCATTTCAAGGTGGTTTTGGTCTATCAGGGAAAACACAAGGTCGGAAAAGTCGTCAAGGCTTATGTTTTTAAAGTTTTCCAACGAAAGAACACGGCCTGCCAGGGAAGGCAGCGACAGCTCCCCCGCCTCCGCCACCGCCGACATTATCTGGTGATACAGTATGCTGAGGGGATACTTCAGGATTTTAGGCGGTTCTACCCAGCGTTCTTCAAGATAAAGCTGGAGCATGGCGATAATCTGAATCATCCGCCAGGGGATTTTATGGGGTACGGGGGAGGTTGCTTCCGACGGTTGTTCCCAGTCGGTAAACAGCATTTCGGGTATATTCCCCCGCCGTCCCGAACGGCCAAGACGCTGGACAAGGCTGGTTACCGAAACGGGAGGACCTAACTGGATGACCCTTTCAAGCCCCCCGATGTCTATCCCCATTTCAAGGGTAACGGTGGCGCCGATAACCACGGGACCTTCGGAATTTTTCATGGTGGTTTCGGCATCCTCCCGCAAAGCGGCGGCAATCGAGCCGTGGTGGACGTGGTAAATATCCGGCATACCGTTTATTGCCGACATATATTTCATATTGGCAATAACCCCGTCGGCGGTTTCCCTGCCGTTTGCAAAGATGATGCATTTTTTATTCAGGCTTTTTTCATACAGATAAATCCATGCCTCGTCCTCAAAGGGGGACATATCCGTTTCAAGTATGGGAGCGATGTAGTGTTCAAGGGAAAGGCGGATTTTACGGGGGGAATTGTCCCCCGTTATAACAACACATTCGTTATCGGTGCCGGCCTTTAGATAATTTGCCGCAGCGGCATAGTCCCCTAAAGTTGCCGAAAGGCCTATGCGGCGGGGTTTGGTGCGGATGTATTTCTGAAGTCTTTGAATAAGGCACATAACCTGAATTCCCCGGTCGGAACCCATAAAGGAATGAATTTCGTCAATGATTATAAACCTTAAATCCCCAAAAATCCTAACCAGATCCCGGCTTTTGTTTATCACCATGCTTTCAAGGGATTCGGGGGTTATCTGAAGCACACCTTTCGGATTTTTGATAAGTTTATCCTTTTTGCTCTGCATAATATCCCCGTGCCAGCAGGTTACGGGGATGTCCGCCTCCGCAAGGAGTCCCTCAAGGCGGTAAAACTGGTCGTTTAAAAGGGCTTTCATAGGGGCGATATATAAAATGCCCACCGACGAAGGCTGCTCTTCCTCGAGTATGGTTAGGGCAGGGAGAAAAGCCGCCTCGGTCTTGCCGGAGGCGGTCCCCGCCGAAATTATTATATGGGAATCCGTTTCGAAAATGGCCGAACACGCCTTATTCTGAATTTCGTTCAGCGATTCCCATTTGTTCTTGTAAATGTATTCCCTTATAAAAGGCGAAAGACGGTCAAAGCTGTTCATTTTACCCTTCACCTGTTTGAGATTCCGGCTGGCATTTCCAGCCCGATACCTCCCGGCGGAGCCGGTCAAGATTCATATAGTCCACGGCTATTGCCTTTTTAAGCAGATTTGCGGGGATAAATTCATCGAATTTCGGAATTTTATACTCGTATTGGCGCTTAAGTTCCATTATATCGTCTTCGGTAAGCATTTCTTCGATGTTTATCGGGGTGTTCAGTGCTTCTGTGAATTCCTTTAAAAAGCCTTCGGGGGTTACTAATCCTTCTGTTTTCAGGGTTATATAATAGGGCGGCTGACCGCCTAAGCTTTTAATGTTTAGCATATAGCCGCACAGCTTTTTGATTAAATACATTACGGTGAAATAGTCCACATTGCCTAACCAGGGGAAAATGCAAAGGGTTTTTCCCCCCAGTGAAAAGACGTTGTACGTGTCAAGGCCGGATTTTCTTGCTAAAAAATAGGCTTCGTCCATACGGAATTTTGCCCCCTTTTGAAGATAGGGGTAATCTTTCGGGCTTGCCAGAACCTCCTTCATCCGCCACAGTACCCGGTTGTCAGTCTTTATATTGCCGCCGCCCCAGTAGGTTTTTATTTTTCCCTTTATCCGCTTGACGTGGACCACCTTGGATTTCATGTCCACCTCCATAACCTCCCAGGACCTGCCGGCAAGGGTAAGCCTTTCGCCGGGAGGGGGAGGAACCTCTATTTTGCCTATGGCTGAGGATTCGGCCATAACGGTAAAGTCGTCCTCCTCAGGGAAAACGGCGTAAAATTTAAAGTTGTTTACTATTTTTTCCCCTTTAAGACCTAAAATAAGGGTGTTTTCGCTTGTAAGCTGAAGATGGTCAAGCTTTATAAGGTGTAAAAGGAGTTCCCGGTAGTCGTCAAAGGTTATTTTATTAAAAAGTTCCATACCCAAAACCCGCTTTGCTAAAAGGGCGGGGGTTGCCTCCCCCAGTTCTGCGATGCTTGCCATGGTCTGGTGGTAGAGGATGCTAAGGGGGTATTTCACTGCCCTGGGCTGCTCTATCCAGCGTTCCTCGATATAAAGCTGAATCACCGCAATTGCCTGCATCAGCTTCCAGGGTATCCGTCGGGGGAGTATGGGGAGGCCGGAGGGCTTTTCCTCCCTGCAGACAAACCACATTTCGGAAGGGTTTCCCCGCCGCCCCGAACGTCCGAGACGCTGAAGAAAACTGGACACCGAATTGGGGGCATCCACCTGAACGATCCGTTCAAGGCGGCCGATGTCGATCCCCATTTCAAGGGTCAGGGTGGCGCCGATAACCACCGGCTTTTCGGAGGTTTTCATATCGCTTTCGGCATCTTCCCGCAACGCTGCCGAAATTGAGCCGTGGTGGACGTGGTAAATGTCGGGGGTGCTTTTGCTTTCGGCTATCTGACGCATCATGGCTATGGAATATTCCGCCTGATCCCGCATGTTTGTGAAAATAATGCACTTTTTATTCAGTGTTTTTTCGTAAATATATTCCCAGTAGGGGGAGGCTTTGTTTATGTCCTTTTGCTCTTCCCCCGGTAGATTGCGGCTCTGGGGGTTCTTGACCTCGTCGGGGTCGTAAAAATGCTCCACCGCAAGGCGTACCTTTTGGGATGAGGCGTTTATGGCCGGGGTTATCACCTTCCGGCCGGTGCCGGCGGCAAGCCATTCCTCGGCCTTGGTGTAGTCCCCTAAGGTGGCGGACAGTCCGATTCGTCTGGGGTCGGAACGGATATAGCGGTTCAGCCTTTCCAGCTGGCAGATAACCTGGATTCCCCGGTCGGTACCCATAAAGGAGTGGACTTCGTCGATGATAATAAACCTCAGGTCGCCGAAAAGCCGTACCAGGTCCCGGTTTTTGTTTATAAGCAGGCTTTCCAGGGATTCGGGGGTGATCTGTAAAATCCCGGCGGGGCGGTTTATAAGCTTCTTCTTGTGGCTGGCGGAAACGTCCCCGTGCCAGTGGAAAACCGGGATATTAGCCTCTTTCAATAAGTCGTTAAGTCTTAAAAACTGGTCGTTGATAAGGGATTTCAAAGGGGCGATGTAAAGCACCCCCACCGATTCGGGGGGGTCCTGGTCAAGAAGGGTGAGGACGGGTAGGAAGGCCGCTTCGGTCTTGCCGGAAGCGGTGCCGGAATTTAAAAGCAGGTGGCAGTCGGTGTCGAATATCACCCTGCAGGCTTCGATCTGAACATCCCTCAGTTCCGTCCAGTTGTTTCTGTAAATAAAATCCCTTATAAAGGGGGAAAGCCTTTCAAACACGCTGTTGTTCATAAAGCAAACTCCGAAAAATCGTCTTCCGTATCCTCGTCGTCTGAATCCTTTTTATTTGTCCTGAACAATTCGGAATCCTTTGATATAAGGGATTTGAAGGTGATTTCGGGGTTTTGCTTGACAATGTTTAAAATTCCGATAAAATCCCTTATAATTTCCCTTGGGGTGATTAATGTGTCTGCCCCTATCCGGCGGAGGATTACCCTCATAAACTCCACCAGGTCCTCATCGGTTACGTTGCTTGTATAGCCGTAATGGATTTCATGAAGATTTTTCACCTTAAGCAGCAGTACATATATTTCCTCATCGGTTATCCGGTCAAGGTAAATAAGGGGGCTTTGCATATCCCTTAAACCCTCTTTTACAAAGCGGGTGTTTTCGATACGGCTTTTCAGTGCTTCATAGCTGAAAAGCCCCCGGCGGTTATCCTCCACAAACTGGGGGGTGCCGCAGAGATAAATACCTAAATTACTGCTTTTCCCCTGCATGGTGTCGTTAAACATGGTTAACAGCTTTTCGTAATTGTTGTTCCGGTTTATTGTGTTTGAAATTTTATAAAGATTAACCCCTTCGTCGATAAGCATTATAAAACCGGCGTAGCCGATCTGAACCACAAAGGAAGCCATAAGCTTAATATAGTCGAACCAGGTGTCGTCGTCGATGATTATTCTGACCCCTAATTCGGAAAATGCCTCGGTTTTGGTGGAATATTCCCCCCTGAACCATTTAAGGGCGGAGGTTTTAAGGTTTCCTTCCCCGCTTTTAACCCCTTCCCAGTAGGTTGTAAGAACCTTGGCAAAGTCAAAGCCGTGGACTAAATTGTCCATGCCGTTAATGACTTTCAGTATCTTGCTTTCCACATGGGAATTTATTGAAGGGTCGGAAGGGGAAAGCCCCGTTTCGCCAACCACCGAAAGCTGAATCTGGGAAATCCACCTTTCAAGGATTGCCGAAAGAGCCCCCCCGTCGGGGCGGACTTTTGTGGACATATTCTGCATAAGCTGCCGGTAGGTGGCAAGCCCCTGTCCCTTTCCGCCGTAAAGCTTTCTTTCGGGGGAAAGGTCAACATCCGCAACCACGTAATTTCTTTCCATGGCATAGTTGCGGATAATCTGCAAAAGAAAGCTTTTACCGCTGCCGTAGCGGCCTACGACAAGGCGGAACACCGAACCGCCCTCGGATACATTGGCAAGGTCGTTAAGCAGGGTTTCGATTTCGTTTTTCCGCCCCACCGCAATATATTCAAGCCCTATACGCGGGGTAACCCCCGAACCTAAGGAATTAAGCAGCGCGGTGGAAACCCTTTTGGGTATGTTAAGCTGGTTCAAAAATTTCACTCCTTATAGAATATCCTGTACGGTAAAGGAATCATTATCGGAAAGGATTATTATATCCCCCAAATATTCCAGGGAAACCTCGTTTATAAAGTCGATTTCGGTCTGAACGAATATCCCGTTAAACTTTCCCGTGAGTTCCGAAAGGCTTACGGGGGTATTTTTTTCTTTTATAAAAAGCAGTATTTCCTTTTGGGTACTGGTAAGGTTTTCGTAAAATGCCTGACTGCCGCTTGAGGGGAAGCTGGCGTCAATGCTTTCGGCTTGCCTTATTTCCCTTACGGGAATAACGGGAGGGGTAAACGCCTCCTCGGCTTCGTTGCTTTCGATTCCCGAAAGGAGTTTTTCCCGTATAATATCCGAATGGACTATAATCTCATTAACCTTGGTTTTGTCGATTTCCACCCGGCTTCGGTTTTCGATAATTTCATTTTTTTGCCGTTGCGAAACATATTTATCAATGAATCTGACATACTCGGCGTTAAGTTCCGTCTTTAGTTTGCCCTTGTGGTTTACAAGCTTTCTCAGGGAATTTTCCGCTGATTTAACTATATCCGCTAAAAAGTCCTTAAAAACTTTATTTTCGCCATAGGAATATCTGCCGTATTCAATGCTTTTAACATTTCCCTGGTATACGGCGTTCTGGTAGGGCATACGCCTTTTGGTGCCCTGATTGCTATAAGACTGAAAAATCCCCTTTTGGGTTTTTTTAACCATATAGCCGTTAAGGCGGATTATTACCCCTGTAAGGTATGTCCTGATGAAATCCTGATCGCCGGTCTGAAAAAATTTGCTTTTTTCAATGTTGTAGGAGGAATATTTTAAAACATAATCGTATATAAGTCCGGCGTCGGGGGAATCCTCCCCTTCAAGTAAAATGCTTTCGATAATAATCCCGTCGGGGAGAAGTTTTTTTATTTCCCTGTCGGTTATCTGATTCAGCGGCCCTTCGGGTAGGGTTTGTCCGAAATGGATTTCGATATAATCATAAATCCAGTTTTTAAGATATCTGTCAAGGGAATTGTAGGTTTTGCGGTATGCCGACCAGACGGAGCAAATTTTTATTAAGCCGTCTTCGGGGCTTTCGATTCCCACCTCGTTTATAAGTTCGTAAATATAAAGGAAAATATATGACAGGGTGGTGTGGGGGTAGATTTTGTTTCTTACAAGTTCCCGCCAGTAGAAATACCAGTCAAGCTGGGACTTTGACATTACGTCGTAGGTAGGCCAGTAGCATAAAAAGGATACCGGGGGCGAGGGCTTGGCGTCGGTATATTCGTACTTCTTTGCCTGTTCGAGAAAGGTATTGTTGACAGGACCCTGATTCATGTTGAAAACCGTGTCCCTCAGGCGTAAAAAGGCAAGTTTCTTTAAATCCTCCTTTTCTTTTTCGCCGGTCAGGGTAAATTGTCCCCTTTGATTTTCGGAAAGGGCAGGAGGAGGGTCCTCCTTTCTGGCGGGTTGGGAAAGGTCTTTTTGGGGGTCCTTAACGGGACGATCGAAGGTTATTTCGACGGTCCACATTTTTTCGCTGTCATCCATTTCCCTTACCCCCCTTTTGTTTATGACGCATAGCTATTATCGCACATTTGTTTGAATATGTCAAGAAATATTGACAATTCAACCATAATTTGAAATAAAAAACCGCAGGGTAAAAACCTGCGGTATAATAAACAGTAAAGCCGTTATTGCTAATCACTTATGTCAATTATTTTTTCCGAAAAGAAAAGATGTTTATGATTGCTACAGGGGAGCGTTTTCTTCTTCCGTATGTTCCTTTATCATACTTATAAAATACTCATGGACGGCAGTGTCGTCGGTAAGTTCGGGGTGAAAGGCGGTGGCAAGCATGTTGTTTTGCCTGACCGCCACAATCTTTCCGTCAACCGAGGATAAAACCTCAACATCTTCCTCAGCAGAGGACACATAGGGAGCTCGGATAAATACCATTTTAATTTGCTTGCCGTTAAAATCCGACAGCGTTTCAAAGGAACCGAGCTGTCTGCCGTAGGCGTTCCGCCGGACGATTATATCCATTAACCCCAGATGGTTCTTTTCTCCTTCGATTTCCTTTGCAAGGAGTATCATCCCGGCACAGGTGCCGAAAACGGGAACGCCGCTTTTGATATATTCCTTCAGCTTTTGAGTGATTTCAAGTTCACAGGCAAGCTTTCCCATTACCGTGGATTCCCCGCCGGGTAGAATTATACCGTCGGGAGGGTTTTCGAGATGACTTTTTTGTCTTATTTCAAAATATTCAATACCTAATTTCGATAAAACCTGTTCGTGTTCGATAAATGCTCCCTGAACAGCAAGGATTCCGATTTTCATTATTGACCCCGTTCCGCCATGAGCAGCTTTATTTCGCTTTCGTTAATCCCCACCATGGCTTCACCGAGGTCTTTGGAAAGTTCGGCAATAAGTTTTGCGTCGGTATAGTTTGCCACCGCTTTTACTATCGCCGCCGCCCGCTTTTCCGGATTTCCCGACTTGAAAATACCCGAACCAACGAACACCCCCTCTGCGCCAAGCTGCATCATCAACGACGCGTCCGCCGGGGTTGCCACGCCCCCCGCCGCAAAATTTACCACCGGGAGTTTGCCGTTTTCGTGAATGTACCGTACAAGATGGAAGGGAACCCGAAGGGTCTTTGCCACCTCATACAGTTCGTCTTCATTCATGGATTTTATCCGCCGTATTTCCGCCTGCATAAGCCGCATATGCCTTACCGCCTGGACTACGTCGCCGGTGCCCGGCTCCCCTTTGGTGCGTATCATGGAAGCCCCTTCGTTTATCCGCCTTAAGGCCTCACCCAAATCCCTTGCGCCGCAGACAAAGGGAACCTGAAATCTGGTTTTGTCAATGTGATAGACATCGTCGGCGGGGGATAAAACCTCGCTTTCGTCGATATAGTCTATCTCCAGCGCCTCAAGTATCTGGGCTTCGGCAAAGTGGCCTATGCGGCATTTTGCCATAACCGGAATAGACACCGCCGTCTGAATGGCCTTTATAAGCTTGGGGTCGCTCATACGGGCGACACCCCCGGCGGCTCTTATATCGGCAGGGATTCGCTCCAGCGCCATAACGGCGCAGGCCCCCGCTTTTTCGGCGATTTTCGCCTGTTCGGGGGTGGTAACGTCCATTATAACTCCGCCCTTTAACATCTGGGCAAGCTGTTTATTAAGTTCATATCTTTCGTTTGTCATTTTAATTACCCCTTTACTTTTTTTGTCAGTTTATTATAATTGGATTATGGTATTAAATAAATATCCATTTTTCAATAATTTAATAATACCAGATTGGGGATTTTATGCTGACATACGATATGGAAAACAGAAAAGGCATACCATTATATATCCATCTTTACGGATGCATAAAGGAGGATATTGAAAAGGGGGTAATAAAACCCAACGAAAAGCTGCCCTCTAAGCGGAGTCTTGCGGAACACCTTAAAATAAGCGTTCTGACGGTGCAGAACGCTTACAGCCAGCTGGTGTCGGAGGGCTATATTTACACAAAGCCCAAAAGCGGTTATTTTGCCCATGATATTATAAATATTTACCCCGTTATGAAAAGGATGCCGGTAAAATCACAAGCGGCTAAGACGCGGGAGGAATTTTTTATCGACTTTAGGGACAACAGCATCAGTTCCGAAGAGTTCCCCTTTTCGGTATGGTCGGGGGTAATCAGGAGGGTACTTGGGGAATACGGAGGAGAAACCTTAAAAAAGCTCCCCAACCAAGGAGTGACCGCTTTTCGGGAGGCAATTTCCTCTCTTTTGCGCCGCTTCAGGGGGATGGAGGTCTCCCCGGAAAGGATAATTATCGGGGCGGGAACCGAGTATCTTTACGGACTGCTGGTAAAGCTGTTGGGGAAGGATAAAATTTATGCCGTGGAGGACCCCGGTTACGGGAAAATTTCCGCCATCTATAAAAGCGAAGGGGTGGAATGCAGATTCATCCCCCTTGACGGTTACGGGCTTTCCTTTGAAAAATTAAGGGAAAGCGGTTCCGATATCGCGCATATTTCCCCCTCCCACCACTTCCCCACGGGGATTGTAATGCCGGTTTTCAGAAGGTGGGAAATTCTAAACTGGGCCTATTCGGCGGAGGGCAGATATATTATCGAGGACGACTACGACAGCGAGTTCAGGTTTACGGGAAAACCCATACCCACTCTCGAGAGTATCGACACCCGGGGGAGGGTCATATATATAAACACCTTTTCCAAAACCATTTCCCCCTCCCTTCGCATAAGCTATATGGTTCTCCCCGAAGGGCTCTCGGAAAAATACCGTAAAATATTGGGCTTTTATTCCTGTACGGTTTCGGGGATCGAGCAGTACGCCCTGGCGGAATTTATAAAGGGAGGTTATTTTGAACGACATATAAACCGGATGCGGAAGGCATACAAAACCAAAAGGGATATTATCATTCAGAAAATCAAAGCCTCCCCCCTCGGCAGCCGGGCGGCAATCCTTGAGGAAAATTCCGGACTTCATTTTATCTTAAAGCTGAAAACAATCCTTCCCGACGGGGAAATCATAAAAAAAGCAAGGGAAAGGGGGATAAATATATCCTGCCTTTCCCAGTACTGCAATACGCCGGATGAGAGCAAAAGGTCGATGCTTATTATAAACTATTCGGGTATCGATATGTCCCGCCTTGACAAAGGGGTGGAAATTCTTTCCGAAATTACTTAATAAACCAAAGCAAATTGTTGAAAATGAAAATATAATATGTTATAATTTTTTATCCTAAAGGGAGGGGAAGACATGGAAATACGCCGTTTTTCGAAAACCGACAGTGTCGAGGATATAAGCAAGGTCTATGCCGAAAGCTGGCGGGAGGCCTATAAGGGCATTGTCCCCCAGGATTATCTTGACAAGCTGGAGGACAACCGCTGGGTTCCCATGATATCGGGGGAACTCGGTAACCTCTGGATTGCCAGCGACGGGGAACACATCGTGGGAACCGCCACCTACGCCCCCTCAAGGGAAAAGAAATATTCTGGCTGGGGGGAGATAATTTCCATATATCTTCTGCCAAAATACTACCGGCGGGGGATAGGCACCCGCCTGCTTAAAGCCACAATGGATTCCCTGGATGAAATGAATTATAAAAAAGTCTTCCTCTGGGTGCTGGAGGATAACCTGCCCGCCCGGGATTTCTATGAAAAAAACGGGTTTTATTTTAACGGGGATACCAAGGAGCTTATAATCGGCGGAAAACGGCTTGTTGCCGTAAGATACATATATAAGTAAGAAATAAAAGCAGGATTTTTCAAATGAGGGTTACTCAGAAGGCTCTGGATTATTTAAATCGTGATTTCCTTTCCAACTGCAGTCTGATTCAGGTTATCAACCGGAAAAGCGGGGAAATTATAAAAGCCGACAGCCAGGGGGTATTACTGTATGATTGTCTGGGAGAAGCCCATATGCTTTCGGCAAGGTACAACGAAAACACCAGGAAATGGTTTGACAATTTGGACTGCGACCTTATTCAGCTGGTTGGCGGTGACTTTGTAAGCTGGCTTATGAAACGCTTTAACCTTAATCATGCCATGGAATGCATTCAGTATGTCTATACCGGACAAAAACCTCCGGAATATGAAAAACGCCTTGAAATATCCTTCCCCACCGATGAGGAAATGTATGTCATACGAAAAAATTACGACAAGCTTTCCGACGAAGAGTTATGGAAAATAAGGGATACGGGAAATCTTTATGCCGCCCGTGACGGCAATAATAATTTTGTGGGCTTTGTGGGGAGCCATCTTGAAGGGAGCATGGGGCTTCTGGGTGTCCTGCCGGAATACCAAAGGAAGGGTTACGGCCATGAGCTGGAATGTTTTATAATAGGCAGATTCCTTGAAAAAGGACTGATTCCCTACGGGCAGGTTGTTTCAGGGAACGAAAGGTCCGAAAACCTTCAAAGCAAGCTGAAATTAACAAAGGCATCTTCAATCGTTTACTGGCTGTATTAAAAAAGTCCCGGCTGACCGGGACTTTTTATACGCTTTATTTACTGTTCATTGCCTAAGAAGGCGGCTATTGTGTCTTCCATGTCGGATTGCGCCTGCCCTGAAATCGTATCCCAGGAGGATTTGAAGTCGGTATTTGTGGCGCCAGCGAACTTATTGAAGAAGGAATTAAGCCCGCCCCAGTTGTAAACCACGGCAAGGTCGAAGCACCTTGTGGTAAGGATAAGGTCGATCATATCCGCGTCTTCGGTTTGGTCCGCCCGCTTGATTTTCAGGGTGGTTTCGATATATGCCTTGGTAAGCTGCTGCTGTCCTAAATAGCCCAAGGCTTCAAGGGCGGCGCATACCGTGTCAAGCCGTTCTTCCTCAACCGAATTGGGAATCCCTATGCAGGAGAAATGAAGGGGGGCTGCGGAGTTGAAGTAGTTATCCTGGTCGTCGGAGGCTTTGGGCATGGGGAGAACGCCTATGGCAACTTCCGTTTCGGTGTTGTTCAGGATTGTGGTAAGGGAGGCAAGCTTAACATTGTAAAAGGCAATTCTGCCTTCGGCAAACATCTTTTCGGCAACGCCGTAATAACCTTCAACGCCGAAACGTTCGGTGAACTTGGAATAGCTGCCGTCGTTCATATAGCCTATCAGGGTGTCAAACAAATTCATTGCCGTTTCGCTTGCCACATTAAGGGTTGGGATATCGTCGTTATTCTTTTCCGCCATGACATAGCTTCCCCCTGCCATCATTATCTGAAGGCAGCCAATATCCCCCACATACCCCCAGGTGTCGTCAAGGGTCATGGCGGTACCGCCGGAGGTTATGGCGGCGCACTTCTTGGCGGCGGCAAACAGCTTGTCGTAGGTCCAGTCCCCGTCCTTCACCACTTCATACAGACTGCGTCCGCCGAAGTCGCTGGAAACAAGGTTCCTGTCGATAAGGTCCTTGCAGAAAAGCAGGCAGTAGGTATATTCGTCGTCGGTTATAAGAATGTCCCCCGCCGCATAATAAACCCTTCCCCCTATGGAAAGGGCTTCCGTAACCCTGTTGTCCCACCAGGAATGGCTAAGGTCAAGGTATTCCGACGCATCGTTCAGGGAATAGAGATAACCGTTTTTCGCAAGGGATGCCATGGTGGTCAAGCCGTCGCACACCACGTCATAGCCCCCGCCGGCGTTTATCATTTTTATAACTTCGTTGTCTATGAAATAATCGGTGGAGGAGGAAGCGATATACTGTATTTCTATGCCGTAGTTTTCCAATAACCACTGGTTTCTGTTGTTTACCGCATCGTTGATGGCTTCCCCTTTGATTTCATTATCGTATTCCCACTGCTTGCGGGAATAGGTATGAAGGGTGTCCCTTTTACCGAAAATGGTAACCACATCGTCAAAGCGTTTGTCTAAAACCTGGTATTCGGAATCTTCGCTGGCTTCGGAGGATTCCCCGCTCGAAACCTCAACGGATTCCGAAGACTGGGGGGCGGATTCGGCCTTGCTTTCGTTGTTGTCGTCATTTGCGCAGGCAATAAAGACGAAAACAAAGCAAAGTATCAAAATCAAACAGGTCAGCTTTTTCATTTTTCATACTCCTTTTCAAAGGGAAAGTGTTTGATAGGTAAGACATTTTACAGTTATACCGTGTCTATTCTATCACCATGTAAGGGGTTTTGCAACACTTTTTATTGACAAATTTGCATTTTGAGGGTATTATAGGGTTGTTCACAGCGTTCGCTTTTAGGTAGCAAAACAGCGAAAGGAAGGATAAAGCCAAAGTGAAATTCTTTAAAATAGCCCATAAAGAAGAGCTTGAGCTGCTTAACGATCCCCTTTATTACTATAAGCAGGTGGCATATATATCCCTTATTTTAGGTACTCTTTTGATTTTTCCCTTTATGTTCAGGGAACTGTTTCTGAATTCAAAAAGTTTTATCTTTTTTTACTACGGCGACTACAATGTCCAGCAGATTCCCTTTTACCGCCACTGTGTGGAGATGGTGAGAAGCGGCAACTTGGGCTGGGACTGGAACACCGATTTGGGGAGCAACTTCATAGGCAGCTATTCATATTATATGTTAGGTTCCCCCTTCTTCTGGATATTATGCCTGTTCCCCTCCGCCTGGACACCCTACCTAATGGGTCCCATGTACGTTATCAAATACGTGGCTGCGGCGGTTATCGCCTTTGCATATCTCAAGCGGTTCGTAAAAAATAAAAATTATGCGGTAATCGGTTCTCTCCTTTACGCCTTCTGCGGTTTTCAGGTTTACAACGTATTCTTTAACCAGTTCCAAGAGGTTGTGGCTTTATTCCCCTTGCTGCTTATAGGCATGGAGGAACTTGTTCAGAACAACCGGAGGGGCGTCTTTGCCATAGCGGTAGCGCTGAACGCCATGTGCAACTATTTTATGTTCTACGGGCAGGTGGTGTTCTGCATACTCTATTTCTTTGTCCGCTGCCTTCAGAAATCCTTCAGGATCAATCTTAAAAGCTTCCTTTTGCTTGCCTTCGAGGCGGTGCTCGGGGTGTTTCTGGGTTCGGTGCTGTTTATACCCGCCTGTCTTGGGGTGGTGGACAACTACCGGGTGGATTATTCCTTTTCCTCCACAAAAAGTATGCTGGTTTATCTTAACGACGGCAAAACCTACTTTGAAAGATACGGGCATATCCTTCAGTCCTATTTCTTCCCGCCGGACATACCATCAAGGGTTAATTTCTTTTACGGCCACGGCACACGCTGGTCGTCAAACGCCGCCTGGCTTCCCGTATTCGGTCTTGCCGGAGCCTTTGCCTATATAAAATCAAGGCTGAAGTCCTCCTTAGGCTGGTTTGTGTTTGTGCTTATGGGCTTTTCCCTTGTGCCCATCCTTAATTCCTCCTTCTATAATTTCAACTCCAACTATTATGCAAGATGGATATACATGCTCGTCCTTATGGCGGTGGTGGTAACCATAATCGCCCTTGAGGACGAACGCACCGACTGGAATTTCGGAATCACCGTAAACACCATACCTATTATCATCATATCCACCTACTGCGGGCTGTTATGGTTTAAAAGCCTGTTGGGGAAGGATTCCAAGGCCGACTATTCCTTAGGGCGGGCTCCCTTTTCGGCAAGGCTCTGGATTTCCATCGGGATTGCGGTCGTCTGTATGGCGGTACTGTTCTTTGTAATAAAACGCTTCAGGAAAACCAAATATTTTTCAAATGTGATATTAGGGTTTGTCTGCGTTTCCATAGTGGTTTACGGGGTTGTCCATCTCTACTGCGGACTTGAGCATTCCGGCGACACCGCACGGATTTATAAAGAGGCGGTAGGCGGCGATGTGGTAATCGATGACGACGACTTCTTCAGAATAAACTTTTTTCGCACCCCCGACGATAAAGACGGGGGTCTGATGGTTAAAAAGTTCTATAAAGAAAAGGACGAAGACGGAAATAATAAAATCGGTTCCGCCGAAAAAATGGTTTACACCAACGTTCACGACAATTTAGGGATTTCGTGGGAAATACCCTCGGTGGAATGCTTCCATACGGTGGTTCCCCCCTCCCTTATGGAATTTTACGGCAAAGTCGGGGTAACCCGCAACGTGGCAAGCCGGGCAACCTATGACAAATACGGCCTTTTAGGTTTTCTTTCGGTCAAGTATTCCTTTATCCGCACCTCATCGGGCTACAAACATGTCACCTCGGCAAGCAACCCCGCCTATTTAAACAACAGGAATTATACCTTCATCTACGACGGGCTTTCCTTTGAACATGTGGACACCCAGAACAATTATGAGATATTCCAAAACGATTACTATATAGAGCCCGGCTTTTACTATGACACCTTTATAACCGAAACGGAATTCGAACGAATATACAAGAAGGACCGCCATTTATTCCTCTGCAAGTATCTTGTGGTTCCGGACGAGGACAGGGATTATTATTCCCAGTTCATGACCGAGGCGATTTATAACGGAAAAAACAAAAAAGGCGACGACCTGACCCCCAATCAGATCGCCACCGAGCCGGCAAACGTAACCACCTATGTGAAATCGGTTTTAGAACGGCAAAACTCCACCTGCGACAAATTCGAATACGACAGCTACTCCTTCACCGCCGAAATAACCATGGAGAAAGACAATGTGGTAATGTTCACCGTCCCCTATGAATCCGGCTGGAAGGTCTTCGGCGGCGGCTGGTCTGCCACGGTAAACGGCAAAGAGGTTGAGGTTAGAAAGGTTACCTACGGCTTTATGGCGGTGGAATGTTCCGGCGCTGAGGACGGGAGATACGTTATCAAATTCACCTACCGCAACCCCGGTCTGACCGAAGGAGCAATAATCACCTTAGGCGGAATAATAATTTTTATAGTTTATATGATAATCATCAGGAAAAAGAAAATCAAACCCGACTACAAATTCTTCAAGGAAGATTATGTGGAAATCGAATGCCCCTGCTATGAAGATAAAAGCGGGGACGGTTCAGCCGATAATTCCGGCGATAACTACACCCCCTTGTTCAAGTACGATTCCGGAAATACCCCCTGATGTATCAAAATAGAAAGACCGCGCTTACGGCGCGGTCTTTTTGTTATGGAATTATATTACTTTCTTTTGATTACCGCAACACCCGCAAGGGAAATTAGGGCGATTATGGAAAGAGCCACAAATCCCTTGTCCCCGGTGGGGGTGGTACCGCTGGTTTCGGAGGTTTCGGGTTCTTCATCTTCGATAACGGTGGAATAAACCTCGAGTTCGGTAATCCAGAGATGTCCGTTTTGGTCTTCGGGTATGTCATAGATAACCTTTACATACCTTGCTTCACATTCAAAGTCTTTAATGAATTCATAGGCAACCCAGGTGGTTTCGTCGCCGTAGGCGGGTTCCAGGTCCTCCCCCTTTACCGTTCCGGCGGAGGTGAAGTCCGCGCCGTCGTCAGAATACAGGAATTCAACCGTATAGGTAGTGGGGCTTGAAATACCCCAGGGCGTATATCCCAGCGCATCGGCGAAAAAGCCGGAAATCGCAGTGGTTTCCTCAAGGTCGATAACCACTTCCAAGTGTTTGGTAAGATAACCCGCAATATCGGCACCGCCGGAGGTGTCCCGCACCTTAATTCCGTCGGTAAGCTTTTTCAGTTCGGTGTCGTCCCGGGTATCGTTGCGGGGGGTGGTCTCGGTCACGGTGTAGGTTTTGTCCTTGGCTACATTGATCTTTTCACCGGCAACCGGCTTTGTTTCTTCTGAGCTTGTGGCAGCTTCGGAGGTTGTCTCCGCAGTGGATTCGGCGGTGGTTTCATCGGAGGAATCTTCGATTATTATCAAAGAATCGTCCTCGGCAAAAATTTCAACTTCCGAGCAGAACCACCAGCAGCCCACTCCGTTTGCCACCAGCTTGAAGTATTGGGTTGTGACCGCCTCTTCAAGTTCAATGATGGTATCGTCAAAGGCATTGATATTGTTTATGGCGGTGCCGTTGTTGTATTCGGTGGGCTGTTCTATAATCGGTGTGGGTTCCCAGACAACCCCGTCATTGCTTAAGAAAATCTGATAATTGGAGGGTATCCATACGTTACCCTTAACCATGGCGGCGCAGTGGACAACCAGTTTTTTGAGATTAACTTCTTCGGTAAAGGCAAAGTTTACGTCAACGGCGGAGTTTACCTTATAAGCATCGGTACCGGTGGAATGGATTCCTATCCAGCCTTTCCATTGGAACCAGCCCCTAAGGGATTCATCAGCTCCCTCCGCGATTGCCTGCTCAACCGCATCGTCAAGGTCTTCGGTGGTGGGGATTATCCCGTCAAACAGCTTTTCTTCCCCTTCTCCGTCCCTGTAATGGCTTAACCCCACGTTCTGAATGGTTATGGTGTAGTCGCAGATATCCGTTACCGAATACAAATTATCCGCCGTGGCGGTTAAAGTAAAGGCATACATCATACCTGCCGCAAGACAAAGCACCAAAATTACCGAAATTACCTTGCTTGCTTTTGGAAACGAAAACATTTTCCCTCTTCCTTTCATTAAATAATATTAAAAGTCTGCTTTCTTGTTTCATTATAGAATACGGTAACAGTTTTGTCAATATTCTTTAATAAAATAATTGGGATTCTAAGCAGTTTTTGTGAATAGAAAAAGCCGCCGGAAAATTCCGGCGGCTCAGACTGAAGACAAAGTTCGTCC
>LSQX01355593.1_pt2 | contig 95690 bp, 83 predicted proteins | sample 654561 | NCBI WGS metagenome assembly LSQX01 (sample SAMN04489861, study PRJNA283612) | anaerobic digester metagenome | isolation source: 4 biogas reactors fed with cattle manure at either 37C or 55C with and... | place: Denmark: Kongens Lyngby | collected 2014 | reverse complement strand
GTACAATGTCTGCACGACTACCAGCTGCTTTAGAGTTGGCGGATATCGTATTTTGTTATAACGAAACTCAAGGTAAGCACAGTATCACTTGGGATGCTGAACAAGTTTTTGCTGATATGCCTCAGCCAACTCAAGTACACCACGATTTAGAGCAGTTACTACAAGCCGTCACTGAAACAGCCCAAGCGGGCGACCATATTCTTATCATGAGCAATGGCGGTTTCGGTGGTTTTCATAGCAAACTGATTTCAAACCTGAAGCAAAAGCACGCTTAAGACGATGATTTTATATTTACATGGATTCCGTTCCTCGCCTCAATCAATGAAGGCACAACTAATGGCAAAGGCCATGAGCGACCGTGGTTTATCCGACCATTTTTTTATGCCTCAGTTGCCGCCCTCACCCGCACAAGCGATTAAGGAATGCAATGAAATCATCGCTAAAAACTTTGATGGCAGCCACCCATTAACCATTATCGGCTCTTCATTAGGTGGCTACTATGCAAGCTATTTGGCAGAACAGCATAATTGTCGGGCAGTACTGATTAACCCTGCTATTTTTGCAACCCGTGACCTATCAACACAATTAGGTCAACTGACTTATTTTCATGATGAGAGGCCGTTTGAGTTCACACTCACTGACCTGCATGAATTAGAAGCATTATTCCTCTCACACATCACACCTGAACGCTATTTATTATTAGCCGGCGACCGCGATGAAGTACTTGATTGGCAAGAAATGACTAAACGTTATCAGGGTGCTAAGCAGATCGTCGTAGCAGGTATTGATCACAGTTTTAGTTGCTTTAGTGACTATATTGAAGACATCCTGAACTTTGCCGACTATGCCTAAAATGGGCATTAACACCATCAAAACTCATTAACCGTGTTGTAGAGCCAAAAAGAATTAAATGTCATGAATGTTATTTTTGAAGAAGGCGGCCAGTTCAGAGTCGCCAGAGTATTATCTGAAACTGAAGCCAACTATCAAATTGAGCTGAGCACCGGCAAACGCAGTAAAGTCAAACGCAACAATGTCATTTTTGAATTTGCCAAAGAGCCTTGCCCTATAGCGGATATTCTCCCTAAGGCACAAGAACTTGCAGACGAAATTGATGCCGCTTTTTTATGGGAATTTGCCTCTCAGGAGGATTTTAAAGTTGAAGATCTCGCTCTTGACTACTATGGTCATGAGCCTGAGATCATCGAAAAACTGGCACTCTTACTACAACTCCATGCCTCACCTATCTATTTTCATCGCCGTGGCAAGGGTCAATACCGTGCTGCTCCTCCCGAAATTCTGGAGGCTGCATTAGCTGCAGTTGAGAAAAAGCGCTTACAAGAAGAGCAACAAACAAAATGGACAGAGTCTTTAGTTAACTTTGAGTTACCTGAAGAAATGGCTGCTGATGCCAAAACCTTTTTAACTGAACCTAATAAAAACACCTTACAGTGGAAAGCGTTTGAAAATGCCCTTTCTCGTAGCGGTCTAAATATCAAGGAAATGCTCCTTAAGCTAGGTGTATATAAAAATGAGCTAGCCATTACGCTAGCGGGCTTTTTAGAAAAGCACTTCCCCAAAGGCTATGAGACACCCGAGCTCCCTTTGCCAAAACTGCCAGAGCTTCCCTTGGCGGAGATAGAAGCCTACTCCATAGACAATGACTTCACTACCGAAATTGACGACGCCTTTTCCGTCAAGCACCTAGAGGATGAAACCTATCAGTTTGGTGTGCATATTGCCGCCCCTGCCCTTGTAGTCACTAAAGATTCTGAGCTTGATCTAGCAGCCCGTAAACGCATGTCGACCATTTATCTACCAGGTCAGAAAATCACCATGCAAGGAGAAAACTTGATCGAAGCTTTTTCTCTTAATGCCGGTGAAGTCAAGCCTTGTATCTCTTTATACATTGTTGCCAATCTTGAAAGTGGTGAAATAATCAGCAATGAAAGCAAGGTAGAAAGTATCAAGGTCAAAGAAAACCTGCGTTTATCAATGTTTGATGATGAACTACTCACAGCCACGAATCTGGCTGATGAGTCCGTAGCCATCCCCTATGACTTTTTAATCCGCCCGCTTTGGCGCTTGACTCGCCATCTATCCGCTAAACGTGATGAGGTTCGTGGATACCCCGAAACTAATAAAGGTCATGAATTCTCTTTTATTTTACATGGTGACTGGCAAGACCAAGATGCAGAAATAGAGCTGGTACAACGTCGTCGTGACCTGCCGATTGATATGTTAATCGGTGAAATGATGATTTACACCAATGTTTTATGGGCTGGTACCTTAAGTCATTTGAAAGTACCAGGTATTTTCCGTACACAACAATTCGGTCGTGCTAAACAAAGCTCACACGCCATACCACACCAGACGATGGGCGTCCCCCAGTACGCTTGGATGACTTCTCCTTTACGTCGCTATGTGGATCTACTGAATCAACAGCAATTAATTAGCGCGATACAGCACGGCGTCTCAGCACCTCTCGTGGCCCCTTATAAAAACAAAGATGTTGACTTACTAGTGGTCATGACTAGTTTCGACGCGCTTAACCAGCAATGGCGTAACTTCCAAGATACAGTGGAACGTTTCTGGGCACTACGTTGGTTGCAACAACAAGGAATCGAAGAAGCTGAAGCAACGGTTATTCGTGACAGTCTCGTACGACTTAATATTGCACCTCTGACTCTTTTGGTAGATGGCTTGCCTGAGTATGAACGTGGCACAGTGATTAAAATCAAAATTGAAGCAATTAATTTACTGAAACTAAATACCGAGAGTCAGTTTTTGGAGTTCATTGCTGAGCCTACAGTAAACGGCAACAAAGATGAGGATGATGAGGCCTCTAATGAGACTGTGCGCTGTGCCGTCTTTGGCTACCCTATCGCTCAAAGCGTCTCCCCTACCTTGCACTCCATAGCCGCTAAGCAAACAGGTTTAAATCTGCAATATGATAAAGTCGAAGTAAAACCGGACGATTTCCGCAATACGGTGAAGCAATTTTTTGATAACGGTGGTCGCGGTTTAAACATCACTATTCCATTTAAACTGGAAGCATTTGAGCTAGCTAAGGAAAATCTAACGGAGAGAGCTAAATCAGCTCAAGCAGTTAATACTCTATGGTTTGAAAATGATGCCATTCACGGCGACAATACCGACGGTATCGGCCTAGTTAATGACATCAAAAACCATGGCCATGACATTGTTCACAAAAGGATTTTGTTAATTGGTGCCGGCGGCGCTGCCAGAGGTGCCCTACTACCCTTACTAGATGCAGGCTGCAGCGCTTTGCATATCGCTAATCGCACAGTTTCTAAAGCAGACGATTTAGCCGAGCAGGCAAGAAAGCTATGCACAGACAGCACGAAAATCACCTCCAGTGGACTGGAAGACATACCAGGCCAATGGGATATTGTGATTAATTCCAGCGCCAGTAGCCTGGAACAGGTTACACTCCCTATCCCAGAAAATCTTTTTAGTGCCGATGCATTAGCTTATGATATGGTTTACAAAGCCAATGGCAGCACTCCTTTTCTGGAGCAGAGCCAAGCCTTTGGTGCGTCACATTTACTTGATGGCTTAGGCATGCTGGTCGGACAAGGTTTAGAAAGCTTCAAGATTTGGCATGGTTTAGAAGCTGATGCCACCAAAGTACTTGCCGAGTTACGCCTAGCCATGCAAGCTGAACAATAGCCTGGGAATCGGCTAAAATACCCTTTTCCCTCTAGAAAAAAGACTTTATGAAAACAGCTCGTCGCTACATTGCCAGCGAAATTTATCGTAGCACCATCGCGGTTACCTTGGTGTTGGTTGGCTTATTCATGTTTTTTGAGATGATTGATAACCTCGACAATATTGACGAGCGTTTCACCTTTGGTGCCTTACTCGGTATGCAAGCTTTGCAGATACCGACACGTATGTATGATTTACTACCGATTTCTTTATTAATTGGTGCCATTATCGCCTTAGCCGGTTTGGCCCAACGCAATGAACTGGTCGTACTGAGGGTGTCCGGTGTCAGCAGCCTCAAATTACTGAGTATGCTCTGGCTAGCGACCATCCCCATCATGATCTTCGCTCTACTACTCTCGGAAGGTGTCACGCCCTACGCAGAAAGTAAAACAGGTCAGTTAAATTTACAGCTATTGGGTAAAAGTAGTGGTGCTCGCATGAATAGTGGTTACTGGTTCAGAGAGCCAGCGGGTGATGGTGAACTTAGAGTCATCAACATCACCCGAATCAGTTCTGAATCGGAAGTTGAAAATATTCGTGTCTATAACTTCGATGCTAACGGCAAATTTAAAGAGCTACTGCTAGCTCAAAAAGGTACCTTCCAGAACAATGAGCTTCAATTGACAGACCTTAGACTGATTCACAGCGACTTTGATTTAGAAGCCGCTCTGAGCGATCCTGACGCACCGATGGAGCCATTAAGCACAAGCACCAGTCTAGACCGATACGTGATTGACACAAGCCTCACCCAAGAACGCCTACTGGCTAGCGAATTGCAACCAGACCGCATGTCAATTATCGGTTTACTGGACTATATACAGTATTTAGATGAAAATCACCTACAATCCAATCGGCAAGTAGTGGCTTTATGGCGTAAAGGCGTTTACCCCTTTACTCTGCTGGTCATGATCACCTTAGCAGCCCCAATTAGTTTTATGCAAACACGCAAAGGTGGCGCTGGTTTAAAGATTTTTGGCGGTATTTTGCTCGGCGTTATCTTTTTCATGATTAATCAATTAGCACTTAATATCGGCATGCTTAATAACTTACCCCCTTGGCTCACGGCACTTGCTCCTAATACCATTGCCTTAGCTATAGCAACGCTTGCTCTTTATCTTATTGAAAAAAAGAATCGCCCTAACTCTAAAGCCCATGCCTAAGAAAACCTTAAAAAGCGCAGCACGACAAAGCGCTAAAGACCACCATGCGATCAACTCAATGCACCCATCGATGCCCAATATCTGGGCTATCGGTGATGTACAAGGGTGTTACCAACAACTAGAGAGCCTATTAAACCACCCCGAAATCAGAAACGATCCAGACTGTAAGCTCTGGTTTGCCGGTGATATTATTAATCGTGGCAAGGGCTCTCTCAAAACACTGAAACGCATTATTGAACTAGGTGATCGGGCGATTACCATCTTGGGAAACCATGATATCCACTGCTTAGCTGTCGCCGCGGGTTTCAGAAAAGAGCACCACACCGACACGATTGGCGAAATCTTGAGATCAAAGCAACGAGATGATTATATTGAATGGCTACGCAACCGTCCTTTAGCTCATTATGAGTATGACCACTTGATGGTGCATGCAGGCGTCATGCAACCCTGGACTGCTGCTAAAACCATGGAACTAGCAGAAGAAGTCAGTAAAAAAGTATTGAAATCTGATAAATGGACCGAAAAACTCGCTCATGTCTTTGGTAATGAACCCAATTACTGGGATGACTCCTTTAAAGGCAGTCAACGTCGCCGAGTGGTGATTAACTCACTGACTCGAATGCGTATGTGCCATATCAACGGCTCCATGGACTTCGCTTACAAAGGCGCTCCGCAGCTACACCCTATTCGTCGTAATGCCAAGGTTCTGCCATGGTTTGAACTACCCGATCGTCAAGCCGCAGACACTACCATTGTCTTTGGACACTGGTCAACTCTAGGGCTGCTGATTCGTCCTAAACTATTAGCTCTTGATACGGGCTGTGTCTGGGGTGGTCGTCTGACAGCGATGCGTCTAAACGACCGTAAGCTAGTGCAAATTCCCTACTTTGAGGATAGTGTTAAAAAGCTATCCTCAAAAGTATGGACGATGAAGACATAATTAGTCCCCGACCTTAGCTGAAGTGGTATGGGGCTCAACCTCAACTTCGGCCTTAATCAACTGATGACTTAAATTAGCTGCTTCTATACGGTTTAAATCACTCGCCACACCTGACTCCGTGATTGGCTCCAAAAACCTCACTGTCATTGAGATACCAAAGTTACTCAATAAGACCCAGATGTTGTGCACGAGCGTCTCATCACCAATAAACGATGGGTAGGCACTGCGCTCACCCTTAAAATAGAGCAAAATGGCTACTGGCTGAATTGGCACGCTTGCCTTTAGCGGAGCCTCCAAGAGCCCTCCAAAGAAGTTTTTAACACTAAGACCGTCAGAGGTGGTACCTTCAGGGAAAAGCCCTGTGCACATGCCTTGAGCAAAACAAGCATTCAACTCCTGATTGACTCCACGCATTGCAGCGCGACTTGAACGATCGACAAAAATCGTCCCAGCCTGCGCCACTAAACGCCCTACAATTGGCCAGTCCTTAATTTCTTTTTTAGCGACAAACGATGTTGTCCGACAGCTGTTCAAGACAAAAATATCAATCCATGACACATGATTTGAGACAAGCATCACAGCACTATTTTGTATCGGTTGACCCTCAACCTTGACCTTGACTCCAAGTACCGAAATCAGGACTTTAGACCAAGTTTTAACGCAACGCTCGCGATTCGACAAGCTTAGCAGCGGAAAAACTAGGCCTGTTAAAAAAAGGCCTGCAACAATCAAGATAAGGAGTAAAACTAATCGTATGAAAAAACGTAACAGCCTGATTAGAATCACTCCGACTCCTCCCACATTACTCGACCGCTGACGATAGTGAGCTTCACGCGACCTGGCACTTGATAATTGATAAAAGGAGTATGCACACTTTGACTGAGTAAGTTTTCACGGTTCACCGTCCAGTACTCGTCCAAATCAATAAGTGCCATATCTGCTGGTGAACCAACGGAGAGCTGACCACACGATGAGAAAGCAGGTGCCGCCTGCTGCAAAATAGATACCGGACCACATGTCACCTTAGTCAAGGCGTCTAGTAAAGGAATTCCCTGCTCTTTGGCCCACTTATAAACTAGAGAGAACAATAGCTCAACTCCTGAAGCGCCGGGCTGTGCCTCTGCAAAAGGCACTAATTTATCCTCATCATCAAGCGGAATATGGTCTGAACAAATGGCATCAATCGTGCCGTCAAGCAGTCCCTGAGTAATAGCATCACGATCTCGCTGACCACGCAACGGTGGGTCAAGCCGGTAATTACTATCAAAGAAACCTATATCGACGTCCGTCAAATGCACATGGTTGATGGACACATCACATGTGACCGGCAGTCCTTCTGCCTTAGCCTGACGTACCAGCTCAACTCCTTGAGCACTTGAAATACGGCACAAGTGAAGGCGCACACCAATACTACGCTGTAGCTCGAATAAAGCATGCAATGCAATGGTTTCACTTTGTACCGGTATGCCGGCTAGTCCTAAGCGAGAAGCTACCTCACCACTAGCGGCTACGCCACCACCACTTAGACTACGCTCATGAGGCCTTAACCATAAGCTATAGCCAAAACTCTTGGCATATTGCATGCATTGCTTAAGCGTACTGAGCTCTGGCAAGGGACGATTAGCTTGAGAAAAAGCAACACAACCAGCACGAGTTAACTCAGCCATCTCGGTAATTTGCTCACCCTGTAAGCCCACCGTCATACCCCCCAAAGGATAGACATAGGTCTGATTTAAGGCTCTCGCCCGATGCTTTAACATCTCGACCAGACCTGGCTCATCCAGCGTCGGATCCGTATCCGGTGGTAGTACAAGACGTGTCACGCCACCCGATAAAGCCGCCATAAGCTCATTTTCCAAGGTATCACGATGCTCATAACCTGGCTCACGTAGTCTCACGGCTAAATCCACTAGCCCAGGAATCACCGCCAAACCGCTTGCGTCAATCACGCGATCTGCTGCAAAATCCTCAGGATCAATCGCCACAATACGCTGACCAGCAATGGCAATATCATGCACCTCATCAACTTGATACTTAGGATCGAGTAAACGGCCATTTTTCACTAAGATCTTCATTATTCAGATGCTCCTGCAACAATACTCATGACGGCCATACGCACGGCAATCCCAAAGGTAACCTGATCTAAAATCACTGCTTGCGGCGAATCAGCTACATCCGTGGCAATCTCCACACCACGATTCATCGGCCCCGGGTGCATCACAATGGCATCTTCTTTGGCAAAAGCCAGCTTCTCTTTAGTCAAGCCATAATTTTTAAAATACTCATGCGATGACGGCAAGAAAGCACCTGTCATACGCTCATTTTGAATGCGAAGCATAATCACCACGTCCACTCCGCGCAAGCCCTCGGTCATATCATGATAGATCTGCACTCCCATATGCGATAAATCAGCAGGAATCAGGGTTTGAGGGCCAATGACTCGTATCTCAGGCACACCTAGTGTGCTGAGTGCATGGATATTAGAACGGGCAACTCGTGAATGCACTACATCACCAACAATCGCTACAGTCAATTGACTAAAATCCTGCTTGAAGTGACGAATGGTATACATATCCAACAAAGCTTGAGTCGGATGAGCGTGACGTCCATCACCGGCATTAACCACATGGATATGAGGTGCCACATGCTGGGCAATCAAATAAGGTGCGCCGCTAGCTTGGTGACGGACAACAAAAATATCCGCCTGCATCGCGGTCAAATTAGCGATGGTATCAAGTAGGCTCTCACCTTTAGAGGCAGATGATACATTTATATTTAAATTAAATACATCAGCCGATAAGCGCTTAGCAGCGATTTCAAAGGTGGTACGTGTGCGAGTGGAGTTTTCAAAGAAAAGATTAAAAACACTTTTACCGCGCAAAATGGGTACTTTTTTAACCTCTCGTTCAGCCAATGGCACAAAGGTTTCAGCCGTATCCAAAATATGCGTTAACACGTCATACGGCAGTCCCTCGGTACTTAGCAAATGGATTAGCTCACCATGCTTATTAAGTTGAGGATTAAACATCAGTAACCTCTTTTAAGGCAATATCAAAAACATGCTCATCATTTTGAGATAGTACGAAACGCTGAGTCTTGGGCAATTCAAACACCCCACCTACAACATCTGGTTGCACGGGTAACTCACGCCCCCCCCTGTCAATCATCACAGCCAAGGCAATAGCTGCCGGTCGACCAATGTCAAAAAGCTCATTCATGGCGGCTCTGACACTACGGCCAGTATACAAAATATCGTCCACTAAAATAAGGTACTTATTATCGACATCAAAAGGCACCGAACTAGGCATCTTTTGAGTGTGCAAGCCGATCTTACGGAAATCATCACGGTAGAGGCTCGTATTGATTAAGGCATTAGCCGTTTGAATGCCCAAATCAGTCTTAAGACGTTCGGCAAGCCAGGCTCCCCCTGAATAAATACCAACCAAGTGCACAGCATCCGCCGGAAACCTGGCAATTAAATCAGCAACGCCATGTTTAAGGCGCTGATAAAGCTCTTCGGCTTTTGGAAGCTCCTCTGGGCTCCGTCTCTGCTCTGAGCGTGTCTGCTTAGGGGATTCATTTTGCATGATTATTCCTGAGTTAAAAGATCGCTAAATTTTAACTCAGTATTTTAGCACTTAAGAGCTCAGTGAATCTAAATGTCTCTGCAAGATGACTGCGGCAGCTACTGCATCATCCTCATCAGAAAAGCGGCGTGCCTGCTTAGCATCAAACTGCTTAAACTGACGTATTAGTGCTTGGGCCTCCATACTGGAGTTCTGCTCTTCAACTAAAACAACCTCCAGACCATAGCGCCCATGCAGTTGATTAGCAAAACGTCGCGCATGGATAGAGGCTTCTTGCTCCTCGCCCTCAAGCGTTAATGGTAAGCCGACAATCACTTGGTCGGGTTGCCATTCTTTTAAGACAAGCTCAACTTGAGCAAAGCGTTGCTGCTTAGTTTCAGATTTTAATATTGTCAAAGGGCGCGCTTGCTTCAGAAAAGAATCGCCAAGCGCCACACCAATTTTTTTCAAACCAAAATCAAAAGCGAGAAATCGTAATTCAGGCATAGTTAGTTTAGGCATGACCGATCTGAGACGATAAGCTACTTAACTCGATTCCTAATATTGCCAAGGCCGCATGGTAGCGGTCATGGACAGGGTGCTTAAAAATCAAATCATGATTATTAGCAGGAATAGTCAACCAGACATTTTGTCTTATCTCATCCTCTAATTGACCCTCGCCCCAACCTGCGTAACCAAAGCAGATCAAGGCATTATCAGGTCCTCTACCCAAGACATAGTCTTGTAAGATATCGCGTGAGTTACTGAGCTCCAACACCTCGGCCACCTGACTCTCGACCTCATCACTGATAGCTTCCTCATCAAGACTACTTTTGGGGTGTAAAACAAAGCCACGCATTGGCTGCACTGGGCCACCAAAAAACACCCATTGCTGCTCTAAATCCGCAGGTGCCTCCAGCTCGAATCGCTCCAACAACTCACTTAACTCAACATCCGTCACTCGATTGATGATCACTCCACCAGCGCTTTCTGGCGTATGTTCAAATAAATACACTAGACTGCCGTCAAAAATTCCTGAGTCCATACCCGGCATAGCCAACAGAAAATAACCACTGAGATCGGTGAAGTTATCGGTTTCTGTAAAAAAATCTTGCTTTTCTTGTTCCATCAATCAGACCTCCACCATTTCAAAATCCACCTTGCGCGCAGCACATTCGGGGCAAAGCCAATCATCCGGAATATCTTCCCAGCGTGTACCCGGCGCTATACCCTCTTCAGGAGCTCCCTCTGCTTCATCATAGACCCAACCACAAACTAAACACATCCAAGTTTTCATCTTTAAAATAAGAAATAATGAATTAATAATTATCAACTGATATGACTTAATTGTACTGTTATCATTAAAAAAAACCCTGAATCCTGGGCAATTTACGACGAACAGTTTTTCATCAAACCATAAATCATGAATCAATTAAATAGTAGTTTCGCTCAAGGCTTGTATGGTATCACCCCTGCATGGGAGGATAAGAACCGACTGATGAGCGCAATTGAAGAAGCCTGCAAAGGCGGCATGCGTGTTTTACAATGGCGACAAAAAGATCTGAGTCCCGCAGATTCTCTGAGTTTAGCGCTAGAAGCCAAAGCCATTTGTCGACTCTATGATTGCCAGTTTTTTATTAACGACTCGGTACAACTTGCCTTAGCCTGCCGTGCGGATGGAGTTCATATAGGACGTGATGACGGCAGTATCCCCGAGCTAAGAAAAGCCTGCAAAGAACAGGGACAGAATTTACTCATCGGCGTAAGTTGCTACAATGACTTAGAATTGGCCAAACTTGCTATTGAAGAGAGAGTTGACTATCTGGCCTTCGGCGCTCTTTTTCCTTCGAGCATCAAACCAGATGCGGTATCAGCTTCATTAGAACTATTTGCAGAGGCTAAAGCCTATATGCAAAAGCAAGATATTGCTGACGCCATGCTGCCTGCTCTAGTAGGTATTGGTGGTATCAATAGTCACAACGCCCACTCAGTCGTTGAAGCTGGTGCCGATAGCATCGCTGTCATCAGTGGGTTATTTGATTCGGATACGATTCAGAGCACTGCTCAACAACTCAGCCAATTATTTCAAATTTAAATTATTTTTATAGGCATCGACATGACAACTAATCAAGCTTTATTTGAGCGCGCCTGCTTAACTATTCCTGGCGGAGTCAACTCACCTGTACGTGCATTCAATTCGGTTGGTGGCACGCCACGCTTTATTGCCAAGGCCGATGGACCATACATTTGGGATGCTGAGGGCACACGCTATATTGATTATTTAGGCTCATGGGGTCCGGCCATCGTTGGCCACGCACACCCCGAAGTGGTCGAAGCAGTACAAGAAGCAGCAGCCTTAGGACTTTCTTACGGCGCACCAACTGAAGCCGAGATTTTGCTCGCTGAGAAAATCACTCAACTCTTACCCTCGATCGAAAAAGTACGCTTAGTTAGCTCAGGCACCGAAGCAACAATGAGTGCTATACGCTTAGCTCGTGGTGCTACTGGTCGCAATAAAATCATTAAATTTGAAGGCTGCTACCACGGCCACTCTGACAGTTTATTAGTCAAAGCTGGCTCCGGTCTTTTGACCTTTGGCAATCCGTCATCTGCTGGCGTACCCGAGGAGTTTGTGCAGCACACTTTGGTTCTAGAATATAACAATCTAGATTCTGTTCGTGCCGCTTTTGAAGCACAACCTAAAGACATCGCATGTATCATTGTCGAGCCTTTCGCAGGCAATATGAACCTCATCAAAGCCAAAGCTGGATTCCTTGAGGGTTTACGTGCGCTTTGCGACGAATACGGTACAATCTTGATCTTTGACGAGGTCATGACCGGCTTTCGTGCTGGCCCACAAGGTGTACAAGGCCTAACAGGTATCAGACCAGATCTGACTACTTTAGGTAAAGTCATTGGTGGTGGCATGCCTGTCGGCGCCTTTGGCGGACACGCAGACATCATGGATCATATTGCACCACTAGGTGCTGTTTATCAGGCCGGCACCTTATCAGGCAACCCAGTATCTGTTGCAGCTGGTTTAAAGACCTTAGAAATTATTTCACGTGATGGCTTTTATGAGCAGCTCAGCGCTCAATTACAAAAATTAATTAAGGGCTTAACTGAAGAGGCTAACAAAGCCGGCATTAGCTTTAGTGCTGATGCCGCTGGTGCCATGTTTGGTCTGTACTTCAGAGATACCGTACCGACTAACTTTGCTGAAACATCAGATGCAAACCTAGAGGCTTTTAATCAATTCTTCCATCACATGCTTAATCATGGTGTTCATTTAGCACCTTCAGCTTTTGAGGCGGGCTTTATCTCAGCGGCTCACAGTGATGATGTGATTGAGGAAACGATCAAGGCTGCCCGCCTTAGTTTTCAAGAGCTAGTGTAAACCCTAAAGTTTTTTTTATTAAAACCGCTCTTCAAAAAGACAAATAAAAAAACTAAGATACAATTAATCACATGACAGGTGCGTTTTAATATGCACCTGTACTCTTTACTTTGAAATCTTAGTGGGAAATTAAGTGGCAGTAAATTTTCATATCCCAAGTCCGGAAAATATCCATGCCGTACCCGGCATTGAAATTGGTATTGCTTCCGCAGGTATCAAAAAAGCAGGCAATCGAGACCTGACCGTTTTTAAATTTAGCCCAGGCACAACGGTAGCTGGTGTATTTACACGCAATCGTTTCAGGGCAGCGCCAGTGCAAATCTGTGAGTCACGCTTACGCTGTGATCAAGAAATCCGCGCTTTATTGGTTAATACTGGCAACGCTAACGCAGGCACAGGCAGTGATGGCATGGATCGTGCCCTTTTAACATGTCAAGCTCTAGCGACAGAGTTAGGTATCGACCAGAATCAGGTATTACCGTTTTCAACGGGAGTTATTCTAGAGCCCCTGCCAGCTGACAAGATGATCGCTGCCATGCCCACCGCTGTTGCTGATCTTAATGCCCAAAATTGGTTCCCAGCAGCCTCTAGCATCATGACGACAGATACAGTGCCTAAGATTAGCTCTAAGCAAATTGAAGTTAACGGTCGCACAATAACCATCACTGGCATTTCTAAAGGTGCTGGTATGATTAAACCTAATATGGCGACCATGCTGAGCTTCATTGGCACCGACGCCGAGGTTGATTGTCTCTTACTTAAGCAATTAACGACTGAAGTCTGTGAGAAGTCTTTTAATCGCATCACAATTGATGGCGACACCTCGACCAATGACTCCTTTGTCGTTGCTGCAACAGGTCAGAGTGGTATTGAAATCACTCATAGCAGCCCTCATTACCAAGTTTTTGTTGATGCTCTTACCGAAATCGCTCTTGATTTAGCACAAAAAATCATTCGTGATGCCGAGGGCGCAACCAAATTCATCACGGTCCAAATCGAATCAGCTAAAAATCAGGAAGAGGCGCTCAAAGTAGCTTACTCCATCGCTCATTCACCATTAGTCAAAACCGCCTTCTTTGCCAGCGATCCTAACCTAGGCAGAATTCTTGCTGCAATCGGCTATGCTGATATCCCCGATTTAGATACTAACAACATCAACTTATGGTTAGGCGATGTCTTAGTCGCTAGTAATGGTGGACGTCATCCTGACTACGAGGAAAAAGACGGTGAACGCGTGATGAAAGAATCAGAAATTTTAGTCCGCGTCGACCTAAATCGTGGCAATGTACAGGAAACTGTCTATACCTGCGACTTCTCTTATGATTATGTAAAAATCAATGCCGAGTATCGCACCTAGCAGTACAACGACAAATTAATGACATCTAAATCAAGTGGCGATTTTTAATTTTAAACTCATAAAAATCGCCACCATCTCAACCTCCATGCCATACCCTGAAATCAGCTTTTGGTTTCAACGCTACAATTACTTTCAAAAAACCGCTAAACTATTGACAAAGAAGCCTTTTCATGTGAAAATTTAGGGCTTAGCTCTATTTACGCATAGAAAAATTGGCATAAATAACGCTAAGACGAATTTATTTTAAACATTATATTGAGGTTAACTCACATGTATGCGGTCATAAAAACTGGCGGTAAGCAGTATCGCGTTGCCCCCGGCCAAAAACTAAAGGTAGAACAGATACCAGCAGACATCGGACAAGAAATCTCTTTAGACCAGGTACTATCCGTTGGCGAAGGCGAATCTCTCAAAGTAGGTTCTCCTTTAGTTGATGGTGCTACTGTTACGGCTAAAGTTCTTGCACACGGTCGTCACGATAAAATCAAAATTTTCAAGATGCGTCGTCGCAAGCACTACAGAAAGACTCAAGGGCATCGTCAAAATTTCACCGAGATCGAGATCTCTGCGATTAACGCTTAATTACTAGCGTATTCGCTTTTTTACAGGAGTAAAAAAATGGCAACGAAGAAAGGTGGCGGTAGTACGCGTAACGGTCGCGACTCACAAGCCAAACGCCTAGGTGTTAAAGCATACGGCGGTCAAACTGTTCCAGCTGGCTCTATTATTGTTCGTCAGCGCGGCACACGCTTCCACGCAGGTAGCGGTGTAGGTATGGGTAAGGACCACACGTTATTCGCCTTAATTGATGGACAAATTCAGTTCACTACTAAAGGCGCTTTAAACAAGCCTACTGTACAAGTAATTGCTGTTGACTAATCTCATACAGCCTTACTAACACAAAAAACGCCGTTTACCTTTTAGGAAGCGGCGTTTTTTATTTAAAGACTCGATTAACTCAACATAACAAGATATCTCTCGCAGGCACGTTCATAGATTCAACAGATTGACTCCAATAAAAGCACCTTATTTAAAGCAGTTGAATAAATTTACTCCACAATACTATAAACTGTAGATAACACTTGATATTAACCATAAAACTAAAATAATTACTATGAAATTCGTAGACGAAGTCACCATTGAAGTCATTGCTGGTAAAGGCGGTAATGGTTCAGCCAGTTTTAGACGTGAAAAATTTATTCCAAAAGGTGGTCCTGATGGCGGCGACGGTGGTCGTGGCGGCAGTATCTATGCAGTTGCTGAACGCAACCTCAACACCTTAATCGATTATCGCTATGACCGTATGCATCGTGCTAAAAACGGTGAAAACGGTCGTGGTGCTGACCAATACGGTGCGGGTGCAGAGGATATTATTTTAAAGGTCCCTGTAGGCACCATCATTTATGATGCTGAGTCTGGTGAGCAGCTATTTGACTTAGATAAGCACGGCGAGCGTGTCACTCTTGCTGAGGGTGGTGCAGGTGGTTTAGGTAACTTACACTTTAAGTCCAGTACTAACCGTGCTCCCCGTAAGTTTACCTACGGCAAAATGGGCGAACAAAAGTCATTAAGACTAGAGCTCAAGGTTTTGGCTGACGTAGGTTTACTCGGCTTACCCAATGCCGGCAAGTCCTCCTTTATCGCTAAAGCATCAAATGCCAAGCCAAAAGTTGCAGATTACCCATTTACCACCCTTTACCCTAACCTGGGTATGGTTCGAACCTCACCCTCTAAAAGCTTTGTTATTGCGGATATTCCAGGTTTGATTGAAGGTGCCTCTGAAGGTGCAGGCTTAGGGCATTTATTTCTACGCCACCTTGCACGAACACGTGTTTTATTACATATCGTCGATATCTTCAACATCGATCCTGAGGTTGATCCTATTGACAAGGTTAGTGCCGATATTGAAGCTATTCTCAGTGAGCTAAAGCTTTACGATGAGGCACTCTACAATAAGCCACGTTGGTTAGTTTTAAACAAGGTGGATATGATCGAGGATCCGCAGCAGTTCCAAAAGGATCTATGTGAACGTCTCGCTTGGGACGGCCCAGTATTTCTTATCTCAGCACTTAATGGCGAGGGCGTTGATCAACTAGTCTATGCCCTACAGGACTTCGTGGATGAGGTTAAGACAGCAGAAAACTACGCAGCTGATGAAGCAGCGGGCCTGATTGAACACGAAGACCCACGCTTTGACCCAAGTCGTCAAATGCCTGAAGAGCTTGAGGATGATCCACGCTTTGCCACCACTAACACAAATACGGCGACACTGGATCCACGCTACGACCCTAACTCTCCTGAATATGAGCCTCGCCTAGATCCTAACCATCCAGACTACGATCCACGGATTGATCCCGATGATCTAAAGTCTTAAGCGCCATTCAACACCCAAGAATAATGATAAAATAATAAGCTTGAGCAACTACTGCTCAAGCTTATTATAAATTCTACCCTAGACTTATTCTCTCTTTCTCATGTCCGAAAACCAGCAAACTGCACTGATTAAAGATGCTAATCGAGTCGTCATTAAAATTGGCTCCTCCTTACTCACTAATAACGGCAAAGGTATTGATAGCCAAGAGATCGCTCGTTGGGCAGGACAAATTGCCTATCTGCATCAACAAGGTCAACAAGTTGTCCTTGTATCGAGTGGGGCTATCGCCGAGGGCATGGCCCGTCTAGGCTGGAACAAACGCCCTAAATTAGTCAATCAACTACAAGCTGCAGCGGCTGTGGGACAAATTGCTTTAGCTCAAGCTTATGAAACAGCATTTAAACAATACGGCATTCAGACTGCTCAGATTCTTCTAACACATGATGACTTGGCTGATAGGCATCGCTATCTCAACGCACGCTCTGCACTTAATACCTTATTAGAGCTTGATGTTATCCCAATCATTAATGAAAATGACACCGTCATCACCAAAGAAATTCAGTTAGGCGACAACGATACATTGGGGGCACTCGTAGCCAATCTCCTAGAAGCCGAAGCTTATATAATCCTGACAGACCAAGAGGGTCTTTATGATAGCGACCCTCGCAAAAACAAAAATGCGCAGTTCATCCATCGTGCCGAGGCAGGCGATCCTACATTAGAAAAAATGGCAGGTGGGGCTGGCACTCATGTAGGTACCGGCGGGATGTTGACTAAAATTCTCGCCGCTAAGCGTGCTGCACGTAGTGGCGCACATACAATTATTGCCAGTGGCCAAGTAGAAAATTTACTCCCTCGTCTTAGTCAAGGTGAGTCTATCGGCACTGAACTATATGCCAAAATCCCTATCCTCTCAGCACGCAAACAATGGCTAGCAGCACACTTACACGTCAGTGGCTACTTAGTGCTGGATGAAGGGGCGATTACCGCACTCACACTCCAAGGTAAGAGCTTATTACCCATCGGCGTCACTGAAGTCCGTGGCGATTTCGAACGCGGCGACTTAGTCGCCTGCATCGACAAAGAGGGACGTGAGTATGCTCGCGGCCTAGTGAGTTATAGCGCAGAAGATGCCCGTCAGATTATTGGTAAGCCGAGTGGTCAGATTGAAAAAATTCTAGGCGCTGTGACGGATAATGATTTAATCCATCGGGACAATATGATTATTCATCATTAAAGTGATTTGATATATAAAAGAGCCGGTACTGTAAAACTCTTATAGCACCGGCTCTTTTTATACCTAATAACGATCAGCTATCAACCCGTATTTCTTAAACCCGTTGCAATTCCATTAATCGTCATCAAGATAGAGCGAGCTACACTACCGCGCTCACTGGATTTGTCCAAGGTATCGCCTTCAACCTCACGTAGTCTATGCAAGAGCTTTACCTGCAGGAAGTTCAGTGGGTCTACGTACAAGAAGCGTTCTTGTAGGGCATTTTTAAGGTTGCTATTGTCCGCTAACAAGTCGTGCTGAACAATCTCTTTAAAATACCTCAGCGTCAGGTTGAACTCATTTTCAATCTGTGTAAATACCGTCTTGCGTAAGGCCTCATCACCTACTAAGGTACTGTAGTGACGACCAATACCCATATCGGTTTTTGCTAGCACCATTTCCATATTGGATAATAAGGTATTAAAGAAAGGCCATTCCTGCTCCATCGTTCTCAAGACCTGCAAACGCTCATCACGGCTAAGAGCACTAAAATCATGACCATCAGCATCTACCACGCCCTCTTCAACAAAGGCTTGTAGCGCAGTACCCATACCATACCATCCTGGGATCATCAGACGGCACTGTGCCCAAGAAAAAGTCCATGGAATCGCTCGCAAGTCCTCGATACGATGACCTGCTTTTCTAGAAGCTGGACGCGAACCGATATTTAACTCGGCAATATGTCGTACCGTCGTACTCTCAACAAAGTACTTGGCAAAGCCTTCCGTCTCATACACTAAACCGCGGTAGGCTTTTTCTGAACGAGAGGACATGAACTGCATAATGGCATGATAGCCACGCTCGCCACACGCTCTGGCATCCAGTGCACATGACTCTTCACCTGTTTGGGCTGCGGTTTGCTCTAAAAGACTGGCTTGCAAAGTGGCGGTCACTATTTGCTCTAGATTCCATAAGCCCGTTTGAGGTGTTTTATATTTAAACTGAATCACCTCACCCTGCTCAGTCAAACGAATTTTGCCCTGAACCGTACCGGCCGGTTGCGCCAAAATGGCTTCATAAGTTGGTCCGCCACCGCGACCCACAGAACCACCGCGGCCATGAAATAGACGCATAGCAACACCATGCTTTTTAAAGACCTCAACAAGAGCTAACTCAGTCTCATATAAAGACCAGTTTGAGGTTAAATAACCACCGTCTTTATTACTATCAGAATAACCGAGCATTACCTCTTGTAAACCACCTTGAGACTGCATGACCCGTTGCTTAACCCATGGGATGGATAGCCATTGGTCCATGATTTGCGCCCCCGCTTCTAAGTCAGGTATTGTCTCAAATAATGGCACCACAATAAGGCCATCATTGGCTTTAAAAGGCTTTAGTTCACCCTGCTCATCACACTCAATGGCAATTAAACCAGTTTCTTGCTGCAATAGCAGTAATTCTAATAAATCACTCAGCGTTTCAGTGTGAGAAACAATACTTTGAGTAATCGCTCGGTGCCCATACTCCTTACGAATAGCTGCCGCTGTTTTCAATATAGCTAACTCACGTTCTGTTTCTTCGCTATATTGCTGCCAAGGCGCTACCAAGGGACGAATTTCCTCTAACTCGCTAAGTAGTAATTCAACCTTATCCTCTTCGCTTAGCTTGCTATAAATAAGCTTTTGGCCTTTAAACTCGACACCCGCACGTAAAAACACTTCCTCCAAAACACGTTCATTAACATCCGAGCTTTGACGCAGATCGATGGTTGCCAAATGAAAACCAAAGACATTAACTGCGTAAATGAGATTTTGCAAACGCAAATCAGTCACTCGTGCTGCATGGTAAGTGTCTAGAGAAGAGGCGACAATATTTAAATCACCTAAAAACTCATCAACATTTTCATAAACACGACCAAACTTAGCCTGTGGTAAGTTGATTTGCTTATTAGTTAATTGCTTCGCTGTTGCTGCTAGGCGCGAATAAATACCGATCATCGCCCGACGATAGGATTCATCCTCACGATGTGGCGAACGATCATGACTACGATCGGCTAAGGCACGCAACTCATCTGAAGCTGGTGCAAAGGCATCGCTTAGCGATAACTCAGTACCCAGCGCATGAACTTCGCGTAAGTAATGATTAAAGATAGTCACTGCCTGCTTGGAAATCGCTGTTTTTAAGGTGTCTGCATTAACAAAAGGATTACCATCACGATCACCACCAATCCAAGAGCCCATGGTCAAAAAGTTGGCTATTTTGTTAGAATCAACTTCAGCATCTTTGGATAAGTACTTGTACATTTTGGCGTACAGTTGAGGGATGACTTGTAAAAAAGTCGACTCATAGTAATTTAAGGCGTTTTCAATTTCATCTTCTACCGACAACATATCGAAACGCAACATGCGCGTATACCAAAGTAGTTGAATCTGCCCTAAAATCTTCTCAGCAATCAGCTCTTTTTGTTGAGGGTCATTGACTAAATGATACTCACGCAACGACTCGGAGATCACCTGATGTCGATCAAGAATACTTTTACGTTGCACCTCAGTCGGGTGAGCAGTCAAAACCGGCACGATATTAAGCTCATCAAGGTATTCGTAGATGGTCTGACTACTGACACCAGACTGATTCAAGCGCTCAATGGTCCCGCTTAAGCCATGGATATTAGGTGTTTCAACTTGGTGATCAAGGTGGTCAAGACGTCGCTGTAGCCTATCTTCGGCAATATTAGCCAAATGCATAAAGTAACTAAAAGCACGACTCAAGGACTTCAACTCGTGATCGCTTTTCCTATCAATCTCAGCGATCAACAACTGCATCACTTCAGAAACATCAATAGTGTTATCACCCTGATTAACGGCTGCACGCCTAATCGTCACAGCAGTGCGCCGCAAATGCTCAATCTGATCAAATAAAGACTGCCCCTCAGACTCTTTAATACTAAATCCTAATAATCGCCCTAAAAAGCGAATATCATCTTGCAACTCTTGATATAAGATCTCGCTCGACTGCTTCGACTCATCAAGTTTTTGAATATTATTTTGTGCAAGCACGATGCCATACTCCTAATTTTATTTTTAACGCAAAAAAAAGAGCGATCCACTAACCACTAGCGATCGCTCTTTGGGCAATACTGATCAAAAAGCTGATCAATAGACGATAAGATTATCTTCTACGCTCTACCTGAGTCACATCACGTACGGCACCACGGTCAGCTGAGGTCGCTAAAGCGGCATAAGCACGTAAAGCCTGTGATACATAACGTTGACGATTAAGTGGCTTCCAAGCATCAGCGCCACGTTCTTCCATACGCTGACGACGTTGCTCTAGTTCCTCATCGCTAATCGCTAAATGAATGCGACGATTTGGAATGTCGATTTCAATCTTATCACCCTCTTCAACTAAGGCAATATTACCGCCCTCAGCAGCTTCAGGTGAAGCATGACCAATGACTAGACCTGAGGAGCCGCCAGAGAAACGACCATCAGTCAATAGCGCTGCTTTAGCACCTAAGCCCTTCGACTTAAGATAAGAAGTCGGGTAGAGCATCTCCTGCATACCAGGACCACCCTTAGGCCCCTCATAGCGAATAATAACAACATCGCCTTCTTTGACCTGATCACCCAAGATACCCTCAGTGGCCGCATCTTGGCTTTCATAAACCACTGCTTTACCGGTAAAAGTCAAAATACTTTCATCAACACCTGCGGTCTTAACAATACAACCATTAGGTGCCAAATTACCGTACAGAACAGCTAGACCGCCATCCTCTGAGTAGGCATGAGCCTTATCTCGAATACAGCCATTAGCACGATCGGTGTCTAATTGCTCATAGTAATTATTTTGACTGAAGGCCTTAACTGTACGAACACCACCAATCGCCGAACGATAAAACTTATCAGTTTCTTCTGCTCTATTATCAGAAATCACATCCCAACGGTTTAGAACATCTGCTAAGCTTTCACCAGCCACATGATTAACTGAAGTATCTAATAAACCGGCACGATTCAACTCTGCCAAAATACCCATCACACCACCAGCACGATGGACATCTTGAATGTGGAACTCAGGGGTTGCGGGTGCTACTTTACATAGGCAAGGTGTATGTCTTGAAATGCGGTCAATATCTTGCATCGTAAAGTCTACTTCAGCTTCTTGAGCTGCTGCCAAAATATGTAATACCGTATTGGTTGAACCTCCCATGGCCACATCCAGTGTCATGGCATTTTCAAAAGCCGCCTTAGTCGCAATGCTACGTGGCAACACGGAATAATCATCACCCTCATAGTGGCGTTTAGTCAATTCCATGACCTTACGACCAGCTTCTAGGAATAGCTCCTTACGTGCGGCATGCGTAGCCACAATAGTGCCATTACCAGGTAAAGCAAGGCCTAGAGCCTCATTTAAGCAGTTCATTGAGTTAGCGGTAAACATACCAGAGCATGAACCGCAGGTAGGACAGGCATTTTGCTCTACTAGCTCGGTTTCCTCATCAGAAATCGTTGGGTCACCCGCTTTAATCATGGCATCCACTAAGTCAAGCTTGATAACTTTTTCGCCGCTGTCATTAGTAGATGGCATTACACCAGCTTCCATCGGACCACCGGAGACAAATACAGTAGGGATATTTAAGCGTAAAGAAGCCATTAACATGCCGGGGGTAATTTTGTCGCAGTTAGAAATACAAACCATGGCATCAACACAATGCGCATTAATCATATATTCTACTGAATCGGCAATCAGCTCACGAGACGGTAAAGAATACAACATACCGTCATGCCCCATAGCAATACCATCATCGACCGCGATCGTATTGAACTCCTTGGCAATACCACCAGCAGCTTCAATTTCACGGGCAACCATCTGGCCCAAATCCTTTAAGTGGACGTGGCCAGGAACAAATTCTACAAATGAGTTTACAACGGCAATAATTGGTTTACCGAAATCCTTATCTTGGATACCGGTAGCACGCCACAAGGCACGCGCTCCGGCCATATTACGCCCATGCGTGGAGGTTTTAGAACGATAATCAGGCATGGTTAAATCCTTTTAAAAAATTTAGCTGTCGCGCTCAATGGCGAAACGCGCTAATTGAAGTAAAGACTGTTTATAGATCGAATCAGGGAAGACTGCTAAAGCCTCTTCAGCTAGTTTTGCTTCACGCTCAGCGATTTGGCGTGTGTATTGCAAGGCATCGGTGGACTTGATCGCTTCGGCAACCGCAGCAAAATCGGCATCACCAGTTTCGATAGCAGTACGAATCAGTTCTGCGTACTCGGGAGCGCCTTTATCCATCACACGAATTAAAGGTAAGGTCGGCTTACCTTCTCGTAAGTCATCACCGACATTTTTACCTAGTGCCTCAGCATCGCCCGAGTAGTCAAGTACATCATCAATTAACTGGAAGGCTGTGCCCATATGGCGTCCATAAGCAGCGGCCGCCTCTCTCAGTTGTTCAGGTACATCACAAATAATAGCACCGATCTCGGCTGAGGCCTCAAATAGCTTAGCTGTCTTGTAACGCACAACCTGCATATAACGCTCTACCGACACGTCAGGATCATGGACATTAAGCAACTGTAATACCTCACCCTCGGCAATCACAGTAGTCGCCTGAGAAAGCACGCGCAACACTTCCATGCGGTTAATTGAAACCATCATCTCGAAAGAGCGCGAGTATAAATAGTCACCCACCAACACACTAGCGGCATTACCAAATACAGCATTGGCAGTCTCACGACCACGTCGCATATCCGACTCATCAACTACGTCATCATGTAACAAAGTCGAAGTATGAATAAATTCGACAGTAGCTGCTAATAAATGATGGTCTTGGAACTCCTTATCTTGCTGCTGATAACCAAGGGCATTTGCCACCATCACAACTAAGGCCGGACGCAAACGCTTGCCGCCGGAACTAATAATATACTCACCAACGGTGCGAATCATAACGACTTCTGAATTCAGATAAGAACGTATGACGAAGTCAATAGCCTCCATATCACCTGTGATTGGACTTAAAATCTGCGTAGCGCTCAAGACTCTTCCTGATAATTAAAATTTAAACGGTTAGAAAATCACTTTGAATGATAAGCGAGTCCGGCCAAAACTATAGCTAGGCACCGGAAACTCACTTCCCTTTCAAAGTAATCTAAAATCATTCTATTATAGGGGATAATCCACCAATTTAAAATTCAACAGTGATAATCTTGTAGTCATTTATTAGATATCATTTATAGCCTTTAGGTTTTTAGTTTTTATGACAATGCATAAAAAAAGTGAAAGCACGCTCAACGTGAATTCTACAAAACAGTCACAATCAGGCACTTCACCCTGTTTAGATGAGCTGATGCAAAGCGCTCATCAAGTACTATTGCAATTACAGGCATGGCTACCTCCTGCACCACCTGAAACTGACTGGAGTGCTGTTGCTTATCGCTGGCGTCGCAAAGGCAACACGGCTTGGTTAGAGCCTATTCATAAGATTGATACAATCGAGCCCATCGATCTACTGCATATTGAGCGTCAAAAAGAAATTCTCGAACGCAACACTCGCATGTTCGTCCAAGGCAAACCTGCTAATAATGTCCTTATGACAGGAACCCGCGGCACAGGCAAAAGCTCACTTGTCCGTGCCATGCTAAGCCAATTTTCGCCTGCCGGCTTACGTCTTATCGAGGTTGATAAATCAGATTTAAGTGATCTGCACGACATCGTTGACCTAGTACGGGAACGCCAAGAGCGTTTTATCGTTTTTTGTGATGACCTGTCTTTTGAACAAGGTGAATCAGGCTATAAGGATTTAAAATCAATTCTAGATGGCTCTATTGCTGATAGTGGTGATAATGTACTGATTTATGCGACATCCAACCGCCGTCACCTAATGCCAGAATTTAATTCTGAAAACTTGGAAAGCACCAGCGGCCCTCAAGGTGAAATTCATCCGGGAGAAGCGATTGAAGAAAAAGTATCTCTATCTGAACGCTTCGGTATCTGGTTATCCTTTTATCCTTTCAGCCAAGATGAGTACTTAACCATTGTAAATTATTGGCTAAGAAATCTCGGCTGCCCAGAGGAGCATATCGCAGAGAGTCGTACCGAAGCGCTACAGTGGGCTCTACAAAGAGGCTCGCGCTCTGGTCGTGTCGCACGTCACTTTGCTCGTGACTGGACTGCCAGACACCTCGACAATTAGCTATTACCCTACCCCAGAACTATCAGGAGCATCCATGTCCGCAAGTAAACCTTTTTTAGACGTAGCCGTTGGCGTCATGATCAATTCTGATGGCGAGATTCTTTTGGCTCAACGACCCGAAGACAAGTCTTGGCCAGGTTGGTGGGAGTTTCCCGGCGGTAAAATTGAAAGTGGTGAAACTGCAAAAGATGCCCTGATACGTGAACTTAAAGAGGAACTGGACGTCACTGTGACTGCCGCTACGCCTTGGGTAAAATTTGATTATGAATACCCTAAAACAAAAGTCCGTTTAGCCTTTTTCCTAGTGACTGCTTGGGATGGGGAACCTCAAGGGCTAGAGCAACAGCTCTTTGCCTGGACTCGGGTAGAAAAAGCCGCTGCACTAGGCAATTTACTTCCTGCTTCATTACCTCCTTTACAGTGGCTAAGCCTTCCGCCTCTTTATTCGATTACACCCGATTTAAATCCAGAGTGTGCAGCTGAAGAGTTAACGACCTATTTAGAACAAGCCCTTGCTAAGGGTGTGCGTCTATTCCAGTTTCGTCAGCCCAACTGGCCAAAAGGTTCTGCCTGCAAGGAATTAAAAGTCATTTTTGATGGCTTTATGGCGCAATGTCATCAGCATGGGGTTAAATTATTAGTTAATAGTATCCATCCTCGAAACTGGTGGACAGCAGCTGACGGTGTCCAGCTACGTGCTACTGATGCAATAGCGCTTGAAGAGCGCCCTATCCCCGAGGATAAACTACTCGGTATATCAACCCATCATCTGGCTGATATTTTATATGCTCAGATTTTAAAAGCTGATTTTCTTGTGCTAGGACATATCAAAGAAACTGCTAGCCATCCGGAAGTAGAGCCACTCGGATGGGAGGAGTTTGCTAGTCTTGCAGAGCAAGCCGCACGCCCAGTTTATGCCATCGGCGGTCTCAAACCTAATGACCTAAATATAGCCCGTCAATACCACGCTCATGGAGTAGCAGGCATTAGTGCATTTTGAGTATAAAACTGCCTGACTTCAGTGATTCAAATAATGGATAATTAATTTTATCCAACTGCCCCTAAGTACTTGACCGGCATGCTCATTAAAGATATATTTGATATATATCTTTAATTAAGGAGCGTTAAATATGCTGCAGATTCAACCTCCCGGCGCAAAACCTCATTCCCCTCATCCCCTTTTAAATATGGGATTTAGAATATTTTTTGCCAGTGCCGGTGTCTTTGCAATTATCACCATGTTACTCTGGATTTTTGTCTTTATGGGCAAATTAAGTCTAGGTGGTGTTGTTTTTCAACCATTTTACTGGCATGCTCACGAGATGCTTTATGGCTATACCATGGCTATTATTGCAGGTTTCTTATTGACGGCGGTACAAACATGGACCGGCGTTACTATGCCTTACGGTAAGCACCTGCTAGGCATATTCAGTTTCTGGGCTATCAGCCGACTGATCTGGGCCCTAACCGCCTTTAATCCAAGCCAAGAGCTTACTGTCACGCTCGTCATCATCGCTTTTATATCCGATATGATTTTTATGGCTTGGATGGCTTTTGTAGTCACCCGTGCAGTAGTTAAGGCCAAGCAAAAGCGCCAAATCGGCATTGTTTCTAAAATAATTTTATTAACTGTATCTAACGCACTCTGTTATATCGGTATTTTGAGTCAAAACATCAGCTTAAATCGTATCGGTATTTATCTCGGATTTTATTTAATTATCGGCCTAGTTCTTACGGTAGGTCGTCGCGTCACCCCCTTCTTTATACAAAAAGGCTTAAGCGTGGGTCAGACTACCGAGGTAAAAGTCAAAAACTCTAAAACACTAGATTCACTAAGTTTAGGATTTTTTGTCATCTTTTTTATCTCGGATGTATTTTTACCAAACCCCATCCTCTTAAGTTTGGCTGCACTTGCGACGGCTGCTGTTAATCTTATCCGATTAGCCGGCTGGTACCATCCGGGCATCTGGAAAAAGCCCTTGCTCTGGTCTCTTTTCTTAGCCTTTTTCGGTATGTGTCTTGGTCTAGTTTTATACGCACTACAAGCATGGGGTATTGGTACTCATAGTCTTGCCGTCCATGGTTTAGCGATGTCAGGAATTGCCCTTATGACCGTTGCCATGGTCACTCGTGTATCCTTGGGTCACACAGGCCGCAGCATCCATCAACCACCTAAAACTGTACCCTGGATGTTTGTCCTATTAATCATCGCCTTTGTTGCACGCGTGCTCCTACCGATCTTTGACATGAGCTCATACATTATGTGGCTGATGATTGCTCAGACCTCTTGGATACTTTGTTTTGTCTTATTCTGCATAAGTTACATCCCTATCTTGTCTAAAGACAGAGTAGATGGCGCTTTCGGATAAAGTAAAACATCTTATAGGATAAATTATTTATGCGTCTAACAACCTATAGTGATTATGCCCTGCGTTGCCTGATTTATTTAGCAACGCAGGACGAACCTGACAAACTGGTGAATATTCAAGACATTGCCGATGCCTATGACATCTCTAAAAACCATTTGACTAAAATTGTTCATCAGCTTGCCACGCTCGGTTATATCGAGAGTGTTCGTGGTAGAAATGGAGGTATTCGTTTGGCTAAGCTCCCTAAAAACATCAATATCGGTACCGTCATACGACAAACTGAATCTGATTTTTCAATTGTGGACTGCTTTGCACCCATCGATAAAAACGTTTTTGTCACTCCTCAAACATCTAAAAAATTTCCTGGAGAAAACATTACGATTAAACAACAAATTTCACTCTGTAAAATTAGTCCTGCATGCAAACTAAAAGGCGTATTCTATGAAGCAACGCAAAGCTTTTTAAGCGTACTGGATCGCTATACGCTAGAGGATATGACCATGAACCGGAGTGAATTAACTCAACTGTTTAACTCGTAACTTAATAAAGCAGCTAGCAGCCATAAATAATAAAGCGGTTGGGGCTAATCTGTCCTCAACCGCTTTATCAATTTTATAACTTAATTAACCGTTTAAGCTGCTTTTCTGGTCTTCAACCAATACCAAGTAATTGCCAACATAATGACAACACCAAGCACACCCATTAACGGGTAAACAGAACCAACTAAATTACCAAAACCATAATCACTTAGCCAAATACCGATCACAGTAGAAACAACAGCTATTACTCTAAATTTGTTTGTGTTTGGTTCAGCCCAGCGTACGGCAAAGGCAAAGAACATACCAACCGCTGTACTATAAATCATAGCAATCAACGCTATTGCAGTTAGATAAGTCAAACCCACATGAATTTTACCAGCTAATAATAAGGTAGGTATTTCAATATCATGCAGCTTATCAATATTTAAATATAAAGCAAAGTTCAAGAAAACGATCAAGAAACCTAAGCCTAAACCACCTAAAACACCTCCAAAGCCAGATTCTCGCTCAGACTTATTTAACCCCCCCATAACTGCTAACATTGGGAAACCCACACCTATGTTAAAAGCAGCATAAAGCACACCACTCATGGCCCAGCTAGGCACAGTCCAGCCTAATAAATTAATCACTGTATATTCCGCCGCATGAGCATTTTGATTTGCAATATCAAAATTACCAGTGAATACAGAATAGACCATGATCGCTATAATAATAAATAGCAAGAAAGGAATAACTGCGCTAATCAAGTAAATAATACTTTTAAGATTTAAGCAAAGAGTTAGGATGACAAGAACTGTCATTACGATAGAGCCCATCATAGGTTCCCACCCAAACTGCTGATTCAGCGTTGCACCAGCAGCAGCCAACATAATAACGCCAACACCATAGAGAAAAAAGTTCAAGATGACATCAACTACTGCACCACCAGTCGTACCAAATAAGCGAGCTAAAACCTGGTTATGTGACTTAGCCTGCATTTTCGAGCTAATTTGTGCAATTTGCATACCAACAAATGCAAATAAAAATGCAGCCACTACTGAACCACCAATGCCCCATACTCCATAACCGGTAAAGAATTCAATCACCTCTCTACCTGAGGCAAAACCACCACCAATTACTACTGACATATAAGCCAGAGCAATCAATAAAGTCTGTTTCATTTCCTTTTTTCTCCTATCCACTTGAGTTTTTTCATAAAAACATTAAATTAATAACGTGTAATATCAAAACCATCAACACTGATTTCTGGCGTTTTATCAGCAATCAGATGCGCTGACAACTGCGCTGCCCCACATGCCATAGTCCAACCAAGCGTTCCATGACCACTATTAATAAATAAATTCGGAAATTTAGTTTTACCAATAATCGGTGTACAATCAGGTGTCTTTGGCCTTAATCCAGTCCAAAATGACACATCTCCGCTTAAATCACCGCCTTCTGGGAACAAATCGCCACAAATCATGCGAAGAGTCTCTTCTCGTTTCGGGTTTAAAGTATAGTCGAAACCACGTAACTCGGCCATCCCCCCAAGACGAATACGGTTATCAAAGCGTGTTATAGCGACCTTATAAGTCTCATCCAAAATAGTTGAAACAGGTGCCATCTCCGAATTCGTTATGGGAACTGTGATGGAATAGCCCTTCATCGGATAAATAGGGGCATTCAAACCTAAGGGCTTGATATATTGAGGGGTGAAAGCTCCTAAGCAAACCACATATTGATCTGCCGTTTCTCTCTTGCCATTAACGATTACGCCCTTAATCTGACCACCTTCATAATCAAAGCGTTCCAGCGTTTGATTAAAGCGGAACTCAACACCTAATTCGGCTGCCTTTTTAGCTAATTGCTGAGTAAACATCAAACAATCACCGGTTTGATCACCCGGTAATCTTAGACCACCGCTAATTTTATGAGCGACTTTAGCTAAGGCAGGTTCTGCACCAGCAACACCTTTAGCATCTAAAAGTTCATAAGGCACATCCATTTCTTTTAAGACTTCAATATCTTTAGAGGCGGCGTCTAATTGTTTTTGGGTTCTAAAAAGCTGTAAGGTACCATTTTTACGGCCCTCGAACTGAATATCAATCTCTTCACGCAGACTATCCATCACATCACGACTGTACTCTGCGATACGTACTAAACGCTCTTTATTAATAGCGTAGTCCTTGGCATTGCAATGCATCAGCATTTGCCACATAAAACGATACTGGTTCATATCGAGCGTGGGTGTAATGGCTAAAGGCGCGTGTTTAGACATCAGCCACTTAACCGCCTTCAGGGGCACTCCTGGTGCTGCCCAAGGGGTTGAATACCCTGGGGATATTTGGCCTGCATTAGCAAAGCTGGCCTCTTGAGCCACCTCTGATAAGCGCTCAATCACGGTCACTTCAAACCCTTCCCGAGCCAAAAAATAAGCCGTAGTGGTACCGATAACACCACCACCTAGCACTAAAACACGCATTAAATTACTCCTGCTTTTATTCGTAAGCCTCAAGCGGCAAACATGTACATATGAGATTACGGTCACCATAGGCATTATCTACACGAGCCACTGGTGACCAATACTTAGTGTCCTGTTTTACTGATTGCGGATAAGCTGCCTCTTGACGTCGATATGAATGAGGCCACTCATCCGCTACCAACATGGCCGCGGTGTGCGGCGCATTGGTTAATACATTGTCCCTAGAGTCTGCCCGCCCCTCTTCAATCGCTGTAATTTCCTTGCGAATTTGAATCATGGCATCAATAAAACGATCCAATTCCTGCAGACTCTCTGACTCCGTCGGCTCGATCATTAATGTACCTGGTACGGGAAAACTCATGGTAGGCGGATGAAAACCAAAATCAATCAACCGCTTAGCCACATCCTCTACATCAATACCAGAACGTTCCTTGAGCGGTCGAATATCAACGATACACTCATGGGCAACCCGTCCATTACGCCCAGTAAACAACAAAGGATAGTGTGCTGCTAAACGCTTGGCAATGTAATTGGCATTTAATAAAGCCAACTTACTTGCACGGGTCAAGCCATACGCCCCCATCAGGCTAATATACATAAACGAGATAGGTAAAATACTCGCCGAACCAAAGGGGGCTGAGGCCACAGGACCGACCTCACCATCTTCGGGACTCATATAACCACGCTCGCTAAGTACCCCTGGCAGATAAGCCGCCAGATGTGAGCGCACACCTATCGGCCCAACACCAGGCCCTCCACCACCATGTGGAATACTAAAGGTCTTATGCAAGTTAAAATGCGATACGTCTGCACCAAACTTACCCGGTTTAGCTAAACCGACCATGGCATTCATGTTAGCGCCATCAAGATAAACCTGCCCACCTGCCTGATGTATCAACTCACATATATCAACAACAGCCTCTTCAAACACACCATGTGTTGATGGGTAAGTAATCATCAAGGCAGAGAGATTATCGCCGACCTCTTGGATTTTATGCTTCAAATCCACAATATCAACGTTGCCATTAGTGTCTACAGCGACTACCTTTACCTTCATGCCGGCCAACACAGCTGAAGCAGGATTAGTTCCATGGGCAGAGGCAGGTATCAAGCAAACATCTCGTTGTCCCTGGCCCTGGGCTCGGTGATAAGCCTGAATTGCCAATAAGCCTGCATATTCCCCCTGAGCACCAGAGTTAGGCTGCAAACTAACGGCATCATAACCCGAAATCTCACCTAACTGCTCGGCTAATCGTTGAAATATTTCCTGGTAACCTTGAGCTTGATCAAAAGGAGCAAAGGGATGAATATCTGCAAACTCGGGCCACGTCAAAGGAATCATCTCTGCAGTCGCATTTAGCTTCATCGTGCATGAACCCAAGGGAATCATGGTACGGTCTAGCGCCAAGTCCTTATCTGCCAAATGACGCATATAACGCAGCATATCTGTCTCAGAACTGATTCTGGAAAAAATCGCTTGTGTCAAATAGGCACTTTGTCTAGCGAATGCAGCTGGTACGTGGACATCTGCCGTGTGCAACAAATGATTAATGGACGGACCACGAAGCCGAAGCGCCTCAGCAATAATATCAATAAGATCTTGGAGGTCCTCAAGAGTGACCGTTTCATCAAGTGAGATACCAAACTCATCATCAGAAACATCGCGTAAGTTGATTTCACGATCACGCGCAGCTTCTAAAATATTTTCTGCTTGCTCACTAGAGACAGTCAAGGTATCAAAAAAGCTCTTATTTTTAACACTTAAGCCCATCTGTAGCAAAGCTTCCCTCAAGACAGCCGTCAAAGCATAGACTCTGCCAGCAATTTCACGAAGCCCTCGAGGACCATGGTACACAGCATACATACTAGCCATAATCGCAAGCAAAGCTTGAGCTGTACAGATATTAGAAGTCGCTTTTTCGCGGCGAATATGCTGCTCGCGAGTTTGCATGGCTAAACGTAATGCATGATTGCCGCTAGCATCCACTGATACGCCAACCAGACGTCCCGGCAAATTACGTCGGAAAGCATCTTTACACGCCATAAATGCAGCATGAGGCCCACCATAGCCCATGGGCACGCCAAAGCGCTGACTATTACCAACAGCAATATCAGCTCCCCACTCACCGGGCGCTTTTAATAAGGCTAAAGCCAATAAATCCGTGGCTGCTATCACCAAGGCCTGATACTGATGGGCTTCCGCAACGACCTTGCTATAATCCAGCACCTCCCCCTCACTGCGAGGATATTGAAGCAGCACACCAAAACATTCAGGAATGCCCTCAAACTCATCCGCCACAAGAACCTCGTAGCCCAAAGCAGCTGCTCGTGTTAACACGACCTCTTGAGTTTGTGGATGACAAAACATGGACATAAAAAACGTATTGCTTTTGGATTTTGAGACTCGCTTTGCTAAGGTCATGGCCTCTGCCGCGGCAGTTCCCTCATCTAATAAAGAGGCATTAGCAACATCCAGTGCAGTAAGTTCGGTCACCATGGTCTGGAAATTCAATAACGCTTCTAGACGTCCCTGAGAAATCTCCGGTTGATATGGTGTATAGGCTGTGTACCAAGCTGGATTTTCAAGTATGTTCCGTAAAATCACCTGAGGGGTCAGAGTACCGTAATAACCTTGACCGATGTAACTCCGAAAAACCTGATTTTGTGAGGCTATCGCTTTAAGCTCAGCTAACATATCAGCCTCGGAGCGAGACTTCTCTAATGCTAGACTTTCTTTTAACAGAATATTTTCCGGGACAACTTCTGTTACTAAGGCATCTAGGCTCTCAACTCCCACTACATCGAGCATTTTCGCTATTTCAGCATCATTGGGCCCGATATGACGATAAACAAAAGACTGAGAAAGATCTTGAAACTTATGCAACATAGGAACCACCAATATAAAAAGAGTTCAAGCCACAAAATAAGCTAAAGTGAGTGACCTCAAAAAGCAAAAAAGCTTAGAAAGGCTCAGCAGTTAAGACATGGTTGACATTCAGTTCTACCAGCCTAACCACTGCCCCTTCTAAGCTCAGTGCGATTGATTTAGCGTTATTATTCTTGTTCTGATAAATAAGCAGTTGCATCCAAAAGATTATCAAGATCTTCAGGATTATCAACTATCATCTTAAAAATCCAGTGCTCGTGAGCATCATCATTAATCAAATTTGGTTCGGCATCTAACGCCTCATTAAACTCAATAATTTCACCTGACACTGGGGCGTAGATATCAGAGGCAGCCTTAACTGACTCAACAACGGCAACCTGATCGCCAGCCGCGACCTTATTACCCACTTCAACCTCACCCACAAAAACTAAATCACCTAATTGGTCCTGGGCATTATCAGTAATACCTACGATATAAGCATCACCGTCGGCTTTGATCCATTCATGCGATGAACTGTACTTTCGATCGTTTGGTAAAGACATTTAACTCTCCTTAATAAAATAGAGTGTTTCCAGCTTTTGAAAACTGTGTAAAAAAACGATAGGCCAATTTTAAATCAATTTAACATTTAATAGGGACTTAGTTTTAAGGAGCACTTATATCCTTTCTAATCAAGACCTTAGCTTACGCAAAAAAGGTAAATCAACCACAGTCGCAGCGAACCATTTACCACGAATTTCGACTTTAACAGCATCACCGGCACTGACACCAATCGGCAAACGAGCCAATGCGATTGAACAACCAAGTGTTGGAGACATCGTACCACTGGTGATAACCCCCTCTCCTACAGGAGTCCAAACTTTCATAGAGGCGCGCATCACACCTCGCTCATTTAACTTAAGACCTAAAAAAGCATTTGCAATTGGTGTATCAGTAATAGCAGAGCGACCGATAAAATTACGTTTCTCATCTTTTAAGCTGACAGTCCATGATAAACCTGCCTGAGATGGCTGGGTTGTCATATCCATATCACTGCCATACAGGTTCAGTCCTGCCTCTAATCGCAGAGTATCTCGAGCTCCTAGACCACAAGGCCTAACTCCGACCTCAAGTAAATCTTGCCACAAACTATACACCTGAGCGGCAGGCAAAGTAATTTCCACCCCGTCTTCACCCGTATAACCAGTCCGTGCAATCATAACCTCTGCCTCAACAAAGCCGGAATCAAAGGGCGTAAAATCATCAGCCTCACGCCACTGAGGACGAGCTTGCCATAGCTTTTTGCGTGCATTAGGGCCTTGCACCGCCAGGACCGCTAAATCATCACGACGCGTCATGTTTAACTGCAAATTACTTTGCTGAATTTGTTCTTTGATCCACAACACATCACTCTCGGCAGTACCTGCATTAACAACAAGCAACCACCGCTGCTCATCAATATAATACACAATTAAATCATCAACTACCCCGCCTGTTTCGTTGAGCATACACGTATAAAGTGCCCTACCCTTGCGACCTTTGATTTTATCAACGTCATTAGCCAGTAAATAGCGTAAAAACGGTAACGCATCCGGCCCCTCAATAAAAACATTCAGAATATGGGAGATATCAAAGACACCAGCATCCTTACGAACGGCATGATGCTCTTCGATTTGAGAACCATAAGCGACTGGCATTGACCAACCGCTAAAGTCGACCATCTTAGCTCCCATGTCTAGGTGTATCTGATGAAGTGGGGTTTTCTTTAGATGATCTGACATATGTCACCTCTAGTCTTTAAGTGTTGTTTTTTTAACTACCTAATAACTTATCGTACCGCAATCAACTCTACTCAATAAATACAGGCATACCCTGTTTATTAAAACTAAATTAAATCGCAACTGAGTCCACACAGGCTGTATCCTCTTTGATAAAACCAGTTTTTCAAAGATTAGCAATATCTGATTTTCAACCACCAAATTAGATATATTTGTTTTTAGCTACTGTTTTCTGTTATCGTGATCGCTCAATGGTCACATTCAATTAACTATAAATTCTAATAAATATGCAATAAATTCCTCTTACAATCCACCTATGATGTTTTGAAGTAAGAGTCTGTTGATTGCAACCACTATAGGAGATCTATAACGATGGACAATGGTTTCTACGCTACCCTAGTTGAGGGCTCAGTCGCACAAGCCGGTATTACGGTAATTGAAGACAGTCGCATCCGGGGAGGTGATGCCGAGTTTTTATATTCGGGCACTATTTCCATAAGCGGTGACAATGTTGTTGCTAATTTACGTTTCCGCTCATACACCTCTAGCGGTGACAATAACTTCTTCGACTTTACTGAACGTGATTTTGAATTATCGCTTACTGGCCAAGTCACTGATCAAGGCTTCCGCGTCACTGGCTATAGCCCTAGTGGACGTGAAATGGTCATTTTAGGCAAGCGCTTATCTGCTCTTGATTTCAGTGACTAGTTAACTTAACGCACTGATTTTTTTGAGCTTTAGCTACTCAAATAGGGTACTTCGATAATCATTGGGGTACCCTTTTAAATTGCTTATTGAATCGGCTCGTCTCACTAGGTGGAAGCTGCCATCGCCTCAGCACAAACAACGGCACTAGACCATGCCCATTGAAAATTATAGCCACCAAGCCATCCTGTCATATCAACCGCCTCACCGATAAAATACAATCCGGCCACCTGCTTGGCTTCCATTGTTTTTTGCTCTAGTCCTGCTGTATCGACCCCGCCCCTCATGGCCTCAGCTTTTTTATAACCAGCCGTGCCACTTGGCGTAACTGACCAATTTTCAATCGCGTTGGCTAATTCTCTTAAGGTTTTATCTGATACTTCAGCTATTTTAATGTCATTTTTAAAGCCTTCTTGTTCTGGCCATAATTGAGCAAAACGTTTTGGCCAAATAGTACTTAAGATAGTCATTAACTGTTGTTTTGCCGTGCGCTTTTCTTCCAATAACCAAGATTCATTATTGCTCTGATGATTAAGGTTTAAATAAATAGCTGATTGTCCATCCCAATACGATGAAATTTGTAATATACCGGGGCCTGACAAACCACGATGCGTAAAAAGGACATCCTCAATAAAAGACTGAGCCTTTTTACCCGGCGCATTAGCAATACGTACTTCTAAGGACAAGCCCGAAAGCTCTGAATACTTTCGCCATTGCTCGGTGGTAAAGACCAAAGGAACTAAAGCTGGTCTCGGCTCAATGACTTTCAAAGCAAACTGTCTAGCCACATGCAGAGCAAAGTCTGTAGCACCTAGTGCAGGAATTGCCATGCCACCAGTCGCGATCACCAACTTATGTGCTGTCAACAGTCCAGCAGAGCTCTGCAGAGCGTAAAGCGGTTGAGATTCAGTGCTCTCTGTACGTTCAATACTTTTTACAGTACAAGGCATACGCCAACGCACCCCTGCCTGAGCGCATTCATTTTTTAATAAGTCAATAATATCTTGAGCACTCTCATCACAAAATAATTGGCCTTTGTGTTTTTCATGCCAAGGTATTTGATAGCGCTCAAGCAACTCAAGGAAATCACTTGGTTTATAACGATTTAATGCATAGCGTGCAAAACGTGGATTTTGTGATACATAATTCTCCCACGTAGCACCGATATTAGTGAAATTACAACGACCACCACCGGAAATCCGGATTTTTTCACCTAGTTTCTGGGCGTGATCGAGCAATTGAACAGACAGTCCCGCTGCAGCTGCGCGAGCGGCGCACATCATGCCCGCCGCTCCAGCACCTATAATGATGACATCACTATGACTGTCAGAACCTAGCTTAGAAGGTAGCATCAGAGCACTTCTGCATAAAAAATAGCACTACTCATCATCTGCTAAGCAATCAACATAATATCGCACGGTGCCGTCCTCAAGCACCTCCGTACTTAAGCCGTGAACAATGGTTTCAAAGCCTGGGAAGGCCACATTGAACTCACACGCAAACTTGAGATAATCCACGATCGTCGGGTTAAATCTCTCACCCGGAATCAGCAAAGGAATACCCGGTGGGTATGGCGTAAGTAAAACGGCCGTAATCCTACCCTCTAAGTTGTCAATATCGACTCGTTCAATCTCACGACGCGTCATTTTATTGAAAGCATCAGCAGGACGCATCGCTGCTTCCATCTCACTTAAGTACACTTCTGTGGTGATGCGCGCCAAATCATGACGACGGTAAGCCTCATGTGCTAATTGGCACAGCTCACCCAAACCCATCTTTTCATAGCGTGGGTACTGCTTAACAAAATCAGGCATGCAACGCCATAATGGCTGATTACGATCGTAGTCATCTTTAAATTGCTGCAATGCAGTCACCAAGGTATTCCAACGGCCCTTAGTGATCCCAATAGTGAACATGATGAAGAAACTATAAAGACCCGTTTTCTCTACTACAATACCGTGCTCAGCCAAATACTTACTAACTAAACCAGCAGGGATTCCCGTGTCACCGAACTCACCATTAATATCCAATCCTGGCGTGATAATAGTGGCTTTAATCGGATCGAGCATAGTAAAGCCTTCACTGATGTTGGCAAAGCCATGCCACTCAGCGTCTGGCTCTAGCAACCAATCATCTTGCTCACCAATATCATCATGGGTCATACGAGGAGGTCCCCATACCTTAAACCACCATTCATCCTTACCATAATCAGAGGCCACCTTACGCATCGCACGGCGGAAGTCCATCGACTCACGAATACTTTCCTCGACCAATGCAGTACCGCCGGGAGGCTCCATCATCTGTGCCGCTACATCACACGACGCAATGATTGCGTACTGTGGTGAAGTGGACGTATGCATCAAAAATGCTTCGTTGAAAATATTACGGTCGAGCTTACGTGTCTCAGACTCCTGCACCACAATTTGCGATGCTTGCGATAAACCCGCTAACAATTTATGAGTAGAGTGTGTGGCAAAAATCAGTGGCTCTTGAGGACGTGGACGGTTCTCACCGATCGCGTGCATATTTTCATAAAACTCATGAAATGAGGCATGAGGTAGCCAAGCCTCATCGAAATGCAAGTTATCGATAGTATTACCTAACTTCTCCTTGATCATCTCGACGTTATATAAAATACCATCATAAGTACCTTGAGTTAAGGTCAGGATACGTGGCTTTTTACGTAATGCCTCACGGGCAAAGGGATTAGCTTCTATCTTGGCAGCAATACTCTCAGGCTCAAACTCAGATAGTGGAATAGGACCAATAATGCCTAAATGATTTCGGGTCGGGCGTAAAAATACCGGGATCGCCCCAGTCATGGTAATCGAGTGCAAAATTGATTTATGGCAATTACGATCGACCACTACAATATCGCCCTCAGCCACATTGCCATGCCAGACAATCTTATTGGAGGTAGAGGTACCATTCGTCACAAAATAGCAATGATCTGCCTTAAAAATTCGTGCGGCATTACGCTCAGACTCGGCCACAGGTCCTGTATGGTCCAGTAGTTGTCCCAACTCCTCGACTGCATTACAGACATCAGCTCGCAACATATTCTCACCAAAAAACTGATGAAACATTTGTCCTACCGGGCTCTTTAAAAATGCAACGCCACCTGAGTGCCCAGGGCAATGCCAAGAGTACGAACCATCCTGAGCGTAATTAACCAATGCTCGGAAAAAAGGCGGCGCCAAGGTATCTAAATACTTCTTCGCTTCATGAATAATATGACGTGCAACAAACTCTGGCGTATCCTCGAACATATGGATAAAACCATGTAATTCACGCAAAATATCATTAGGAATATGCTCAGTGGTACGAGTTTCACCATGTAAATAAATGGGGATCTCGTCATTACGAAAACGCAATTCGGCAATAAAAGCCCGCAGATGACGAATCGCACTCGCAACCTCTTCTGGTGAGTCCGAATCAAACTCTTCATCATCAATTGATAAAATAAATGCACTAGCCCGACTCTGTTGCTGCACGAAGGAAGTCAGGTCACCGTAACTGGTAACTGGTAAAACCTCCATGCCCTCGGTTTCAATGGCGTCAGCTAAAGCTCGAATACCAAAACCGGAAGCACTGTCCGAACGAAAATCTTCGTCAATAATAACGATAGGAAAACGGAATTTCATGTACAACCCCTATGGTTTATGAGCTAATTCCAAAAGACAAAACATAGCACAAGTACAGAACCGGTGCTAATAATTGCGATAAAGATTTCTTGAGAAGAGAAATAAATTAGGTCTTTGGCAAAGTAACACCGGTTTGACCCTGATACTTACCCTGACGGTCCCTATAAGAGACCTCGCAGACCTCATCGCCTTCAAAAAATAGCATTTGAGCGCAGCCTTCACCGGCATAAATTTTGGCAGGTAAAGGCGTAGTATTGGAGAATTCCAAAGTCACATGGCCTTCCCACTCAGGCTCCAAGGGAGTGACATTAACAATAATGCCACAACGAGCGTAAGTACTCTTGCCCAAGCAAATAGTCAACACACTACGGGGAATACGAAAATACTCTACCGTACGAGCCAAGGCAAAGGAGTTCGGTGGAATAATGCACACATCGCCCTCAAAGTCGACGAATGACTTCTCATCAAAGGCCTTTGGGTCAACTACGCTGGAATTAATGTTGGTAAAAATCTTAAATTCACGAGCACAGCGCACATCATAGCCATAACTACTGGTACCGTAACTAACGATTTTCTCACCATTTACCTGACGCACCTGACCTGGCTCATAGGGTTCAATCATGCCCTTAGCTGCTGCCTCGCGAATCCAACGATCGTTTTTAATACTCATGGCTTCCTACTCAAAATCAATGCTGTAAAATTGTTCAATGCATTAGTTTACATGCTCTGCTATCCGCCGTGGGCTAGTCCCTAAAGAAGCGACGATAAACCATTTCAATACCACTGACGGTACCCACCTTGGCATCTACCGTGAGATGACGAATCAAGGTATAACTCACCCTAGCTACGGTCCCACTACCTGATAAAGCCTGCTCAATACTAGCGTTAATACCTTGCTTTAAACGTTTGCTGACCTGGACAAACTGCTCTGATATGTCATTTTGTCCTTCATAAGAAGTACTATCACCGACCGTACGACGTGGCAAAATAGAACCCGACTCACCTACATCCCCTTTACGGATGGCTATATCATCAATCCCTAATTGCTTATGAATGGGCTCACTGGCTGGGTCACCACCCAACAAAGAGGTACCTACCGTCAAGAGCATGGCTAAATCGCCGCCCCCACTATCAGGACCTCGACCCATAATCAGCCAAGAAAGCTTTTCCACCTCACTAACCTCAGGGTAAGAAATCAAGCTGATTTTAGGATTACGTGCATTACCTACCACGCGCATACCTGCTTCAACCTCAAGATTTCTGCGTAAAGCTTCAATATCCAAGACCGGATTCGTGATATCTCCCTGGAAGCCGATACGACCACGGCGAATTTGCAGACGTTGTCCATAAGCTTCAATAGCACCACCACGGGTGTTGAATTGTCCCTCAGCAGTGAGTTCATTGTGCGCTTGTTTAATCGTAATTGCGCCAACTAAACCAGCATCTAGTCCAAAACCGACCACATAGAAACGAGGGCCCAAATCGACCGTAAAACTAAGATCTAGATCTAAATCTGAAGCACTCGGCTGAGGTGCCTCCTCCCCTTTACGAACAATCACCACATCGGAGTCCAGTGTAGGGGCAGTACCTTTAATATCGACACTTACCCAACCCGCATCAGCGGTGACCTTACCATCAACGATAATCCTCGGCAAAGCGACATCAACATTTACCTCACCACTCATCATTGCAAAGCGATCAGTACGCTGCAAAATCGGATAGTGGTCAAAGAGGACATTGACATCTCCACGAGAGCTTAATAAATTCCATTTCCCGCTAATATCAAGACTACCATTTTGAGCTGGCGGATTTTCTTCAATCCACTGACGTGTTCGCCATTCATTAGGGGTAATGCGAATCACACTAGGGAAATGCAAGCGATTTATCACTATATCATTGCCATTTAGCCCCAGATCCAAAGTGCCATCAAGTAAACGAATACCATTTTCGACCTCAACAATGCGTAACTCTTCCGCTTTTACCCCACCAGAACTGATCCAATTACCCCCTCGGTAATTGGCGGTCACGTCGATATCTACCTGACCACCTAACTCCAGTAAATCACCTGTCAGCCCTGTTAACCAAGAGATATCATCAATTCGACCCACTACCCTAGCCTCTGTAGAGCTATCAAACACAGGTGAAAAGCCATTTAGGTTTAAGCGCGCACTTCCCTGCAAGTTTCCTTTACTCTGTGTCGCAAAGTCTAAATCAGCAGTCAACAGACTATTAGTTTCCCCTTGTCTTTGACTACTAATACGTAACTCCAGCTGCTCTAAGCCAAGTGGTACGGGAGGATCGCTCGGGATAATAAAGTCACCACCACGGTTCAATAAACTCGCTGTACCAGCTAAAGCTCCATCAAAGTCCAGATTCCATTCCAAATCAAAGATTGGCGGGTCAGCCACAGGGATTTCTCGCCCACGGACAACAATACCGTGATTTAAAGACTTACCGTTTTGTCCATTAGCTCCCAAGTGTAATCCTAGCGCATCAGTCACATCGGCAATTAGCTGAGGAGTTAAGGCAAGTCCTCGCAGTGCTCCCTGCGTATCAAATTTCCCCTCTTTACCAGTTGACCCACCCTGCTCCAACGCAATGGTGTGTTCACCCGGAAGTACAATACTGACCGTAGAGGCACCCACATCCCATTGTGGCTTAGCCCCTGCACCCTGTGGAATAAAACTTAAATCCACTGCCTCTGCTTGAGTCACAGCAAAGCCAGCATGTTGAACATCCAAATACTCCAAGGTGCCAGCCCAGCCTTCGTAACCCTCCTCAAGTGTTTGCCAGCCACCCATCGTTCGAATTTCAAAATCTATAGGTGCTTTGCCTAGCTCACTGAAGTCGCCTTGACTAAATCTACCTTTAGCAGCGAACTGATTATCGCTAATACTGCCATCAAGCGCTAAATCCAGAGCAATTGAACCAGGTAAATCAGGCCATAAGTCACTTAGGCGTGGGGCTTTAATCGACAGTTTAAAACTATCGTCTTGCCTACCAAAAGAGCCATCAGAAACAATATGACTCTGACCTAACTGTAAATTAATATCTGCTTTTTCTAAATTGAAATTATGTTCATCCTGGAACAGCAAACCAAAATCAAGACTACCTTGTAGAGGCTGATTATTCCACCGACTATCCTCTAGGAATTTTCCAGTAACAAAGGCTTGAAGTGGCTGATTATCTTCAGATAATAAAACATTAAAATGTAGGTCACCATTGATCATTCCCGGTGGTACAGCACCGTAACTGACTTTATCCAAAGGAATACCACTGGTTTGTAATAGACCGTAAAGGCGTGTGTTTTCGTAATAGTCCCCAGCAGAACCAGTAAAAACATACGAATTTATAGCTGAACTATCGGGTAGCGTGAGATTAATCTGCGCACGCTCTAACATGAAGGGACTCGCAGGATGCAAAAACACATCGGCCAGCAACTTAGAGTTAGGTCCTTGACCCTCAGCCGAAATATGCATACCACCTGCTGTAACAGCATACTCCGCCGGCAACTCTGATGTTTCACTGTCACCAACTTGCAGGTTCAAATAATCGAAATCTAATGGGACCGGTGTAGGGAAAGGCCATAAACCGGAGGTAAATTTGCGTTGTAAATTCAGATGGCCACTCAGTTGCTCTTCTTGCTTAAACGCCCAATCTGCGTCAACTACAAGCTCATCTTCTGGATTTATTGCCTGCGGAGGTGAAAGCAGCTTTTTACTACTAAAAGAATCCACTATTGCTAATAAATACTCATAAAGCGTCATGCTTACAGCTAAGTCATTTAGTGCCCCTTCACTCTCCCAATGTTGAGCCTGCCCCTGACTATATTGATGCTGAATCAGGCTTTGACGACCGTCAGGATACTGTAACCCTAGCTCAGCCTCAGCCACTTCCCAGCTAAATGCTTGTTTGTCCGTAGGTAAATGGAGGTCTAGCTGCACTGGCATCAAACTGTTTAATGCCAAACCGGCATAAGATGCAGATAACTCATTTAGTGATAATTGCCAATTCTGTGGCGTCGCTTCATCAAATACTACCTCTCCACCTACGTCGAGATTAACTAATAAAGGTTGCTGATCCTGGTCTTCTGCTAAAAAACTGTCATACAAAAGCTCTAAGCTCAAGCTATGTTGAGAAGGCCCGCCTTGAAGTAATACGTCTCCCTGCACTTGTCCTAATGTATCAGGCCACCAATCGGCCAATTCAGGTATCTGAATTTCTAGTTTAAGCGCATCACTATCTGCACCTAAATCACCGCCTAAATTAATATAAGAACGGTCAAGAGCTACTCTGGTCTCAACATCAGCCAACTTCAACTGATACCACTTAGGAGTAGCTAGGCTAGCATCTAACTCACGCTGCTGCGCTAAAGCAAAAACCCCACTTAAATCTACCTTAGCTTTAAGCTGCCCTTCTAGATCATGTTGATTCCATCGACTGCCTGATTCTATCTTTAAATCTGGTGTCAGATTCATGATCAAATCACGTTGTAAAATTGTTGCCTGCACAGTCCCAGCAAGATTTAAAGAAGACTCATCTGGTAAATGACCTAAAGAAAAAGCATTAAGATCGAATGCATCCGCATCAATCGTAGCCTGCCAATTTTGCACCTGTTCTTGCTCTACTGATCTGACAGTATCGACATCCACCTCTAAGGAGCCACCATCAGTACTCTTTAAACTAATAGCCGCCTTCTTTAGAGCCATCGCAAAACCACTCTCAAGACTCAAATCCGCATTTAACTCGGAATGCTCACCCAAGCCGTGGGTAGTGATTAGCATCTGGCTAATTTCCTCATCTACGCCACTACCCAACTCAACGCTAATTGACGATAAGTCTAATGGTAATGGGTGCTCTAATGGCAAGATAGTATCGCCAGATTGACGGTTAAGATGAATGAGCCCAACCAAACTGGGCTGAGCATTTAAACTCCAAGAGCCATCATAAGCAATTGCTGTGATTTGATTTTTACGCTCGATGGTGCTTTGTGCAGTAAGCAACGCTTGTTGATGAGCTTGCTGCTCCTCTACCGACATACTTTTAACATCTTTAGCTTGTAAGACCGCTAATGTTGCTGTCAAGTTTTCTTCCAAGCCTAATAATTGCAATAAGCGATTATCAAGTATCAGATCACTGAATCGACCCTCTGTCTCCCAACCACTGCCTGTAACTTGGGTATTTAAATGCTGTAACACTCCTTGGTGTTCACCCGGTAGCGTAAGGACTATATTTGCCTCTGCAATATCAAATAAAAAGTCACTCTCTGCTTGCTTAAAACTTAAATGAGTTTCTTCTTGCTGTACTAATTTAAATCCCGCATGCTCTGCCTGTAATTGTTGCAACTCAGCTTGCCAATGGTAACGCCCCTCATCACTGCTAAGCTTTCCTAACAAGTCAAGATGTAAATCCACAGGCTCTTTACCTAAACCATATTGCAAAGAGACCTGCTCAGCCACTGAGAGTGACTCCTCAACTGCTGGTTGAGGGTTATGTTTGAGCTCTGCTTTAAGATCGTGATCGCTGAGATTACCCAATAAATTTAATTTAAACTCAGCACTGCCATTCAGACTAGCAACTAACTGGGATAAATCTTGTAAATCGACATCAAGCTGTAAACCATCATGTGATTGCTCTGAGCTTAAAAACTGTCCTTTAGATTCAATCGTATTGTCACCAAGATTCATTAAGATATCTGCTTGATTTAAACGTAACTTCTCCCAAGCAGTAATACCCTCATCAACCAAGACATCGTTAAAATCTACATTGATATTAACTCCAGCATTAAGAGCCTCACCGCCCCAACGGCTTCCTCTAAAAACCCCACCTGTAAATACTAGTGCTTGTAATTGAGCTTGCTCACTAAAATCAACACTAAAGTCAAAGGCAGAATCTAGACGTGACCCCGCCTGTAACAAGTCCAACATGAAGTTATCTGTTGTGATGGTTCCTGTAAGACGATTAAATGACTGCTCTACGCCTTGCTCGAAGTCTTCTGCTACTTTATGCTGCTCAGAATCAACTTCTGCATGGAAGCGCATATTTTTTGCAACAGTCAGATCAATTAAGGCATTTTTTAGAGGAATTGTCGACTCTAAGTTCAGAGTAGATTCAATATTTAAATCTAAGCCCTGAGCAACGCCATCAGCAGCCAACTTAATATGTAAATCATCAAGTCCGCCATCGACCTCTACCGTGGCATCCACCTGACAATGTGTTTGTATTTTTAAGTCACCAGTCTTACCAAGCAAATAATCTACACATAATGGTGATTGCGTATGCAAGCCCTCATTGACTGCACCTAGGCTGACATGCATCGGCCACGGATAGGCCAATTTTTCTAGGGCAACCGTACCCTGCAATTCGCTCTTGACATCTGGATGCGTCACGGTTAAACGCTTAAGCTCCGCCGTTGTACCGTTACTATCCAGTACCAAAGTTTCTAAGTCAAAATTATTTAAGCCCACTGGTAAATGCTTACCTTGTGGATCAGTCATCGTAAATTGACCCACAGACACTTTATCGACCTGGATCGAAATAGGTAGACTCAATTCGGCAGCTGACTCTTCCTCGTCCACTGTCGGCTCAGTGGGAAAAAGAGTCAGGCTCAAATCACCGGTCATGATATGTACTACATGTAAACGTGCCCGTAATAAACTTAACCAGTTCACGGCCAAAGCATTGTCTTGAGCGACAATTTTTACAGCAGGCGTATTTATTTCTAATTCTTTGCTGCGAATACCACTCCAGATAGTGCCTTCAATCTGCACCATACGGCCATTAATTTGTGACATCACCGTATTTAACAGCCACCTGCTTCCCGACTGTGTCCCCACTAAAAAGGCTAGTGCAGTAAACAGCAGTATCAGTACAAAAGCGACTAGTCTTAGCCAGGTAAATCTGAAAAATTTCATAGTTTCTTGCTATTAGAAAGCCATGCCAAGGGAGAAATGCCAACGCAACTTACGATCTCGTTGCCCATAAGCGACGTCCAAAAATAAAGGACCCGCAGGCGTTTTAATGCGTGCACCTACACCATAACCCACATGCATCTTCATGTCTTTAAATTTGGGAGCAGCATCACCCGCATCAACGAAGTAAGCAATACCAAAGGTGTCATTAAAATAATGTGTGTATTCCACACTAGCGACAGCTAAAGCCCGCGTACCGACAACACTTTTATGGATATCTTCGCCTATACCAAAATAACGATAACCACGAATTGAACCGGCACCTCCAGTACGATAACCGAAATCGTCAGGAATTCGCGTACTGGTTTTAGCGTGCACATAACCTACTTCAGCACGCACGGTAATATTGTCACGGCGACCCACTGGCCACCATTGCTGCGCACGCACTGAGGTTCTGGCAAAAGGGTCGCCCCGTTCTAAATCTGCACCAACACCTAGGCCAACAGCAATCAAGTTACCCGAACGCGGGTCAAATTTATTATCGACATCGCGTCGCAACAGGTCATATGTCATCACCGCATTGGGTAATTCAAATTTAGGCTGCCCCTTACGTCGCACCTCATCGTATGCAATAGCACTGGACAAACGACTCTCATACTCAACTCGACTGTGAGGATCTAGTTTGAACTCATTAGTTCGACGCCAACCTAAGGCAAAGCGACTGACCTCCTCATCAGAATAGTCAGAATGTCGGGCCACCAGACCAAAACTATCCACCGTACCGTCATAATTAGGCGCACGATAGATATCCAAATAACCACGCTGTTCCTTCAAACCTAAGCTGGCGCCAACCTCAAGACTAATGGGTTGATTCCAGACCACATTTTGACGATACAAGCCCTCAACCCTAAACGTATTTACATCATCAAAACCGACAGCACCAGAAACCACACGCGCCGCGCCCTCAGTAACTCGCACCAAGACCGGTAGGGTTGCTTCGTCTTCCTCATAAATCGTCGGATCATCTGGTTTCTTTACTATAACAAAGGCACCACGGAAAAAATTAGTTGATTGTAAGGTTTGCTGCCACTCATCTAATTTTTGTTGAGAAAAAGCCTCTCCAGGCTCATAACGCACATAACGCCTAATCAAACTAAGTGGTACACGACGCAAACCATGTACTTCGGTATGACCTAAACGAACCGCCGGACCGCTATCAATAAGAGTATGAAGATCGGCGGTTGACTCGTCTGGGTCAATAAGCGCTTGGGATTGGGTCATGCGAGCAAGATAAAAATCATCTGCCGCTACTGCCTCTAAAAGTGAGTTTTTAGAGTTACTCCACGTGCGATTAATAAAGACCTCGTCCTTTGGTAGCCCCCAATCCTGTCTGATTTTCTCAAGACGCTGCTCATAGCTAGGCGAATTAGCAATGGTACCAACGAATTCATTATTAACCGACTGAACTCGGGTCAACTCACCAGGCTCAATACTAATATCCCATGTTTCACCCTCAAAGTCCTCACCCACTTCAAGTGTTACAACAGGATCAAAATAACCCCTGGTGGCTAGCGATGAAAGCACCGCATCGCGGCCTCGCCGACGAATCCGATCGGCTTCACGGCTATCCTGATCATCGGCTTGGCGCACCACGGAAGAAATAGCAGCATCAACAACTGACAAGTCTTCAGGTGCCAAGCCTCCGGGCATAATGATGACCTCGGGCACCCTAACTTCCTCTTCGGCCTCTGCATCTTCAAGCGCCTTAGCCGCCTCAGCCTCAGCCAATGCTTGAGCCTCAGCTTCTTCTGCACGCTGACGCTCACGCTCATAAATCGGTCCACTTAAGGACTCTGACTGAGCCATAGCTATCTCTGCAAACCCTGTACTTAACAAAGCTGCTAAAAAAATATAAGGATACTTACGAAGAAAGTTGCTCGTCGAACCCATCAGTTGCTAATTTAGTTATTAATGTGAGCGTCTCAGTTAAACCATAAGACTATAGGTTCTCCACTACTACCTTGGGAAATGCGCCTGAGCGATCCACCGGCAACTCGGAGATATTAAAGGCCAAACGACGTGCAATCAAACGATAACGCTTAGCTGCTTCTGAGTCAGGATCAGACACTACTGTTGGCTGCCCCTCATCCGTCTGTTCACGCACTTTTTTACTAAGTGGCAAAGCGCCTAACCAAGGCACATCAAGTTCCTCAGCCATTTTTTTACCACCTTCTTCACCAAAAATATGCTCTGCATGGCCGCAATTAGTACAGACATGGACACTCATATTTTCTACCACACCTAAGATAGGGATATTGACCTTTTGGAACATACGTAGCCCCTTGCGCGCATCTAGCAAAGCCACGTCTTGTGGTGTGGTCACAACCACAGAACCTGTCATTGGTGCCTTTTGAGAAAGCGTCAAGGCAATATCACCAGTACCCGGCGGCATATCAATAATTAAATAATCCAACTCGGGCCACGCCGTCTGATTAAGCAATTGATCAACCGCTTGAGCTACCATCGGCCCACGCAAAATAGCCGGTGCATCAGTTTCAAGCATAAAGCCAATCGAGTTCACAGCTAAGCCGTAAGCCTCTTGAGCTTTCATTCGACCACTCTCGCCCTCACCGACTGTCTCAATCTTAGCGTCTTCGATATTTAAAATTAAGGGTTGGCTCGGACCATAAACATCCGCATCCAAAATTCCTACACGAGCACCTGCTTCAGACAACGCTAAAGCAACGTTAGTAGAGGTAGTACTCTTACCTACACCACCTTTACCAGAAGATACCGCGATAATATTTTTAACCGATTTAAGTGTCTTAAGGCCACCCTGAACCACATGTGTGCGAATCAAATCCGACCATTCGATCTCAATCTCGGGAAAACCACATTCCTCAGCAATCTGGCGAATATGGATAATGACCTTTTCCTTGTCCTTGCCCATAAAATAACCGGGTTCGAACTTGAAATGCAATGATGAGCCCTTAATTAAAGACATCACCCCTTTTTTCATACTCAAGTCACGCTCTTTAATTTTGTGACCAATATTAATTCCCAAACTAGGGTCTACTAGCTCTTTTTGTAAGCGACTGTATAAGGTTGCAAGTTCAGCATTCATTCTAATGATTTTCCAATTTTATAAAGTAGAATTAAGTAAGTAACACTTTATATATTAATTCTGTATTGCAATTAAGACTACGAAAACCAGATCAATGCACGGAGTATTTCGTACCATGAAAGATTTTATTCAACGTATTTTTGCCACTATAGCCTTTATTACTATCTCTCTTGTCAGTTTAGTATTGGCTCTTACATTTATTTTCATTCTGCTCATCGGGGTAGCCACTCTTTATGTGATTAATCGCATTCGTGGCAAGTCATTTTCACCCCAAAAGTTCTGGCGTGAACAAAGCAGCCGCGCGCGTCACAAGACTCAAAGCTTTAAAACGCACTATCAAAGTAAGTATCAACGCAGATCAGATGATTTTACACGACCTCCAGAATCTGAGGTCACCGATGTGGAGTTCCGCGAAATCAAATAAAACTCTCTTCTCATACTAGCGCCCTTCTCTTAAACAAATTACTACCAATAGATTAGAATAATGGATTACTTGTTAATCCATTGTTTTTATCTTCTTACTAAATAGTCATCTCTTATGTCTCGCACTATATTCGTTACTACTGCTCTACCCTATGCAAACGGTTCTTTTCATATCGGTCACATCATGGAGTATATCCAGGCTGATATTTGGGTAAGAGCGTTGCGAATGGCTGGTCACACCGTTCACTTTGTTTGTGCCGATGATGCTCACGGCGCACCGATCATGCTTAAGGCCGAGAGTGAGGGAATTAGTCCAGAAGAGCTAGTCGCCAAAATTGCTGCCGAAAGACCTAAGTATCTAAATGGCTTTCATATTAAGTTTGACCACTGGCACAACACTCACAGTCCTGAAAACACGGAGCTATCACACGAAATTTACTTTGCTCTCAAGGAAGCAGGCTTTATTAGTCAGCGCAGTATTGAGCAATTTTACGATCCCGTCAAGGGCATGTTCCTAGCTGATCGCTACATTAAGGGCGAGTGTCCGAGCTGTCATGCTAAAGACCAATATGGTGATGCCTGCGAGCATTGCAGCACGGCATACTCACCAACCGAGCTGATTGAACCCTACTCGACTTTGACCGGCACAACACCCGTTTTAAAAAGCTCAGAGCACTTCTTCTTTAATTTATCGGATCCCCGCTGTGTTGAGTTCTTACTAGAGTGGACACGCGGTACTAATGCTCATGGCAGACCACACCTACAATCCGAGGTGTTAGCAAAAACCCGCGAATGGCTTGGCACTAGCGTCGATGAGAGCAAATTAGATGATTGGGATATTTCCCGTGACGCCCCCTATTTTGGCATTGAAATTCCTGATGCCCCTAATAAATACTTTTATGTCTGGCTAGATGCGCCTGTAGGCTACCTAGCCTCTTTAAAGGCCTACTGCAACAAGCAAGGTATTGATTTTGATGCTTTGCAAGACCCCAACTCCGATACTGAGCAATATCACTTTATCGGTAAAGATATTATTTATTTCCACGCCTTATTCTGGCCTGCTATGTTGAAATTCTCTGGCCGCAAAACCCCCGACGGCTTACACGCTCATGGCTTTATTACAGTCAGCGGCGAGAAAATGTCAAAGAGTCGTGGCACTGGTATTTCACCGCTTCGTTATCTCGACATCGGCATGAACCCAGAGTGGATGCGTTATTATTTGGCTGCCAAGCTCAATAGCCGCGTAGAGGATACCGACTTTAATGCGGATGACTTCATCGCTAGAGTTAATGCCGACCTCATTGGTAAGTACATCAACATTGCCAGCCGCGCAGCCAACTTCATCAGTCGACACTTTGACGGTCAATTAGCTTATTTAGGTGATAAATCAGCAATTGAAGCAGAATATAAGGCTCTTACAGAGCAAGTTTGTAGCGATTATGAGGCCCGTGAGTATGCTCGTGCCATCCGCACTATTATGGCCCAAGCAGATAAGATCAATCAGGCTTTTGACCAAGCACAGCCTTGGGTCATGGCGAAAGGCATCAACGAAGCCTCAGCTGAGCAAAAAGCCGAGTTACAAGACATCTGCTCTCGCGCCTTGGCTGGTTTCAAGGCATTATCAGTTCTTTTAGCTCCTGTATTGCCGGAGCTATCTTCCCGTGTTTCCAATGAGCTATTTGGCCTAAACCGCGACTTTGTCTGGACAGATTCGTCTGAGTTGCCAGAAACGATTGCTCCATTTAAGCATTTAATGAAACGCGTCGAAGAAAAGCACTTAGATGAGCTTCTCGAAGTCACTAGCACTCAAGAAAAGGCACCGACACAAGACGCAACGGCAAAACCTGGCGGTGAGGTCATTGCACCCACCATTTCCTATGACGACTTCCTAAAAGTCGATTTACGTATTGCCAAAATTGTAGATTGCGAAGCAGTTGAAGGTGCTGACAAATTATTACGCCTGACGCTTGATGTCGGTGAGGGAAAAAACCGTCAAATTCTCTCAGGCATCAAGTCCATGTATCAACCTGAGCAGCTCATCGGCAAGCTCACAGTCGTTGTTGCTAACCTTGCTCCTCGCAAAATGAAATTTGGCGTCTCTGAGGGGATGGTTTTATCTGCAGCTCATGCTGATAGCAAGAAAAATCCTGGCTTTTACGTACTTGAGCCCTTTGAAGGCGCTGAGCCTGGCATGCGTATTCTTTAGTCACTAAATAGTTATAAGATTAGTTGCGAGATATTAAAATGAATACGACAAACGACAAAACAAATACCACCACAGAAGAAGAAAAAAAAGACTGGGGCCATATTAAAAGCTTTGTTCATCGAAGCTCTCACATGACCCCAAGTCAAAAAAGAGCCCTTAGCGGTAGTCTTTATGATACATGGTGCCTACCCTACAAAAAGGTTGCTCTTAATTACGATGAGGTTTTCAAACGCTCCGCTCCGACCATTTTAGAAATCGGTTTTGGAATGGGTGAAACTACGGCTAAAATCGCCTTAGCCTCAGCCGATAAAAATTTTATCGGTGTTGAGGTTTTTTCTGGTGGTGTAGGTGCACTGCTAAATCGCATCGACGACGCAGACATCAGTAATATCCGAATTATCCAACACGACGCTGTCGAGGTTGTGGAGCATATGCTCACCCCCGAATCACTAGACGGTATTCATATCTATTTCCCCGATCCTTGGCCTAAAAAGCGTCACCATAAGCGTCGCTTAATACAAAGCCCCTTCATAAAGCAACTAATCACTCGGCTCAAACCTGGCGGCTATATCCATTGTGCCACTGACTGGGAAGACTATGCGATGCAAATGATGGACGTCCTCAGTAACGAAGAGGCACTACAAAACCGTTTTGAATCGTTTGCGCCTAGGCCTGATTACCGCCCCCTGACCAAGTTTGAAAACCGAGGTTTGCGTTTAGGCTATGGTGTCTGGGATCTAATTTTTGAAAAAAGAGCCTAAATTATGTACCCAGCCATTGAGCCCTACAAACACGGTTTTTTAGATACTGGCGATGGCCATCAAGTCTATTGGGAGCTTTGCGGTAATCCGCAGGGTAAGCCCGTAGCCTTCTTACACGGTGGACCTGGTGCGGGCTGTAGCCCTCAGCATCGCCAACTTTTCAATCCGGAGCGCTACCATATTTTATTATTTGACCAGCGCGGCTGTGGTCGCTCAACACCGACTGCATGTTTAGAAAACAATACGACAGATGCTCTAATTGCCGATATGGAGCGCTTACGCAGTGAGATTCTAAAAACCGAACGATGGCTAGTTTTTGGTGGTTCATGGGGCTCTACCTTGGCTTTAGCTTATGCACAAACACACCCTCAGCGTGTTAGCGAACTGATTTTACGTGGTATTTTTACTTTGCGCAAAGAAGAGATTAACTGGTTCTATCAAGAAGGAGCTAGCTTTCTTTTCCCAGATAAATGGGAAGATTATCTAGCGCCTATCCCGGTCTCTGAACGGGATGATTTAGTATCAGCCTATCATCGACGACTAACCGGTGAGAACGAAGAAGAAAAGCTACGCTGTGCCTACGCTTGGGCTAATTGGGAAGGCGGCACCATCTCCCTCCTCGACACGAATAATAAAGCCCTCACTTTCGAAGATAAAGATGCAGTTCTCAGCTTCGCCCGTATTGAAAACCACTATTTTTTCAACGAAGGCTTTATGGATGAAGGCCAACTAATTCGAGACGCTTATCTGCTAGCAGATATCCCAACCGTGATTATTCAAGGGCGTTATGATGCTTGTACCCCAACCAAAACGGCATGGGAACTACATAAAGCCATGCCGCACGCTGAATTCCATCTAATTCCTGATGCTGGCCACGCTTTTAATGAACCGGGAATCTTGGCCGCTCTATTAAAAGCTACCGATAAGTTTGGCATATAACAAACAATGTCGCCTTAACTGTTAATTATTAACAATAACCGTTCTTTTTTACATTCTTTTAATACTTTAGTTATAAACAGTTTGCTAAGATAAGTGAGTAGTTTTGGTTTAGACCATTTTTAAGCAATTGCACAAAGGAGCAAATCATGGGTTTAATCAGCTTTGTAAAAAACGTAGGTGAAAAGATTTTTGGTGGTAATGAAGCTCAAGCCGCCACTGCCGATGAACTAAAAAAAGAATTAGATAAACACGGCTTAAATGCTGATGGTTTAGATATTGCGGTTGATGGTGATAAAGTCGTCGTCAAAGGTAAGGCAACTGACTCCGCTACTGCTGAAAAAATTGCCGTTGCCTTAGGCAATACCATCGGGGTTGCTGAAGTTGATAACCAGTTAGAGGCAGATAATGCAGAAGGCGAGTCCGTTTTCTACACAGTGGTATCAGGTGATACGCTTTCAAAAATTGCCAAAGAACAATATGGCAATGCCAATGATTACATGAAAATTTTTGAAGCTAACAAACCCATGCTAACTCATCCGGATAAAATTTACGTTGGCCAAGTACTTCGTATTCCTAAATAATTGATGTCGTTTTCATCAAAATACAAATGCCTTAAGTATCACACTGTACTTAAGGCATTTATTATTTGTATTGGCATAGCTCAATTGCGAAATTAACGTCTGCGCTTTCTCTTGCTACTACCACTGCGATTGCGGCCACCGCCGCCCATACCAGGCAGACCCGGCATACCACCTCCCATACCAGGAAGTCCACCGCCGCCACCGCCCATCATGCCACCAAGGCCACCTAAACCACCCAGAGCACGCATCATCTTTTGCATACCGCCCTTTTTAAACTGCTTCATCATGCCTTGCATTTGCTCGAACTGCTTAAGCAAGCGGTTGACCTCTTGCACCTGCACGCCCGAACCCTTAGCAATGCGTTGCTTACGTGAGGCCTTTAAAATCTCGGGTTTAGCACGTTCCTCTAAGGTCATTGAGTTAATGATACCCTCTGTGCGACGCAGCTGCTTTTCAGCCTCGCCACCCTGCAACTGCCCAGCCATACCAGCAAACTGCGCTGGAAGCTTTTCCATAATTGAGCCCATATCGCCCATCTTTTTGACTTGCTGCAATTGCTCCAAAAAGTCATTTAAATCAAATTTATCGCCCTTTTGGATCTTGGCGGCCATCTTTTCCGCTTCGGCGATATCAATATTACGCTTGGTCTGCTCTACCAGAGAGAGAATATCCCCCATCCCCAGTACTCGCTGGGCCATACGATCAGCATGGAACACCTCTAAACCATCTAGCTTCTCGGAGACACCCACGAACTTCAGTGGCTTGCCTGTCACATGCCGTACCGACAGCGCAGCACCACCACGGGAATCACCATCCAGCTTGGTCATCACCACGCCGGTCAATGGCAGTACATCAGAGAAGGCCTTAGCGACGTTTACCGCATCCTGACCCTGCATGGCATCAACCACAAACAAAGTCTCTACAGGCTTTAAAAAGCCGTGTAACGCACTAATTTCATCCATCATGTCCTGATCAACACCAAGACGTCCGGCCGTATCAACAATCAATACATCATAAAAATGACGCTTAGCATGGTCTAAGGCATCTCGTGCAATATCCAACGGCTTTTGCGAACTATCTGATGGGAAAAAGTCAGCCCCCACCTGTCCAGCGACTGTTTTTAATTGTTCAATCGCTGCAGGACGATAAACGTCAGCACTCACCACAAGTACTTTTTTCTTATCTATTTTTTTACCGTTTTGAGTTAACTCACCACCAATCAATAAGCGTGCTAACTTGGCTGTGGTGGTTGTTTTACCCGCCCCCTGCAAGCCTGCCATAAGAATGACAGCGGGTGGTTGTGCCGCCAGAGACAACTCCGCCTCAGTCTGCGGTACATCACCACCCATAATGCGCGTCAACTCATCACTGACAACGCCGACCAGAGCCTGACCGGGGTTCAAACTACCCACGACCTCTTGACCCATGGCCTTTTCTCGGACCTCTTGGATAAACTCCCTGACAACAGGCAGGGCTACGTCCGCTTCTAGCAATGCCATGCGGACTTCTCTTAGCATTTCTTGCGTGTTGGCTTCGGTCAACCGAGCCTGACCACGCATAGTTTTTACTACTCTAGATAAACGATTAGTTAAATTATCAAGCATTATTCATCACTCTATGGTTGCGCAGAAAGGTATATAATGATTCTTAATCTTATTGTTTTTAGTTTATTAAAGAAACCTTTCTACTTTATGTCACTAGACATTGTATTGCACTATCTATCAGCTTTGGCATATCTCTTGCTTGCGGCCTCAATTTGGTATCCTTTATGGAAAAATCAGGCACTAGAAAAGCATAAGGGGATTCGCCATTGGTCGTTGTTACTGATTCTACTCTTACACGGCGTAGCAGTCCACACGGCTATGCTTCATAGCGACCATATCCGACTAAACTGGGCTCTCAGCATATCCTTGACCATCTGGATAGGCATGATTATTTTCTGGATTGAGAGCAATTTTGTTGCTATCAAGACCTTGTTACTACCTCTTGGTATTACGAGTGCCTTAGGTTGCCTCTTACCCGCTTTTTTCCCTATCACTGATAGCGGCCTGATTATTCAGGTTAACAGTGAAATCTTCCGTTTCCACTTGATTATTTCATTGTTTGCCTATAGTGTAATTGCGCTCGCAACCATCCAAGCATTAGTAACAGCGGCCTTAGACCGTTACTTACACCGCCCTGATGACTTTGATAGCAAACAAAAGTTTTTACATCGCTTAGTGGACGCACAACCTCCCCTACTTTTACAAGAGCGCCTATTATTTAGGCTAATCTGGATAGGCTTTGCCTTATTAACACTTTCAGTAGTCACCGGTAGTTGGGTATCCATGCGTTTTTATGATCAATTTTTACCCTATGATCACAAAACCCTGTTCACCTTACTTGCTTGGCTAGTTTTTGCCTTTTTATTGGCAGGCCGTATGCTCTGGGGTTGGCGTGGACGCATCGCATTACGTTGGAACTTATTAGGTTTCTTTTTATTAATGCTGGCATACACTGGCTCAAGATTCGTGTTCGAGATGATTCTCGGCCGTTAAACACTAAGCATAACGAGTTTTAAATGAGATTTTTACTTTTAGCTATCATTGCTTTTATTGCGTTGTTATTAATTAATCGCGCTTTAGGCAATGCACGTAAAGCCATGCAACAAAAAGATGATGCACAACGTGTGCGCAACACCAAAGCGATCGGCATCGTTCAGTGCGCACATTGTGGCATTCATATTCCAGAAAACGAAGCGGTACACTACCAAGACAAGGCGTGGTGCAGCCTTGAACACGCCAAAAACGCTGACAAGGTATAAGCTTCTTTAATCAGTCTCGCTTTAAGGATAACCAGATGAAGCATATTCATGAGACCAAGAAAAAAACACCTCAACTTAAATTTGATCGACACGGTTGGTTGAGGTTGCAGAATGGTTTAAGCTATACAAACTTAAAGCCCCCGGCACAAGCAGCCCCTCTGCGTCATGCTAGAGTAACTAAAAAAAACAACACCCCACTGCTTAAACATGTCATTTCACCTAATTTCTCTGAACGGCCTACTGGTGTCAGAGCTAATTTATTAGTGATTCACCACATCAGCTTGCCGCCCGATAATTTTGGGGGGCCCTACATAGAACAGCTATTTACTAATCGCCTCGATCCAGACGAACATCCTTTTTTTCAAGAGATTAAAGATCTACGCGTATCGGCACACTTTTTAATTAGACGTGATGGACAGATAATACAATTTGTCAGTGCCAACAAAATGGCTTATCATGCAGGACAGTCCGATTATGCTGGCAGGGGGCCCTGCAACCCCTACTCCATCGGAATTGAGCTAGAGGGTAATGGGACACAGGCTTTTGAAGATAAACAATATGAGCGTCTAGCCCTACTAAGCAACGCTTTGAAGCGACGCTACAATCTTACGGCAGTTAGAGGTCATGAGCATATCGCACCAGGCCGCAAACAAGACCCTGGGCCATCTTTTGACTGGCATCGCTATGCCAAAGATTGCGGTTGGAACAAACGGCAGCTTCCTTAATAAGATAAGCTGCCGATAAATAATTACTAATAATGCTTTAGATTAAGCATGCTTTTTCATGAGATATACCAACTCCACAATATTTTTTACTCGATACTTCTGAATAAGGTTCGCACGATGCACTTCAACAGTGCGAACTGAAAGCTTTAAGGCAAGTGCACACTCTTTACTAGTCAAGCCCTTTTTAATCAATAGAAAAACATCCTTCTCCCGAGCCGTCATACGGTCCATCGTATAGAGTGATTTATTACTATCGGTCTTTTTGTTTTTAAAGTCCTTAAGCATTACCAGTGCTTTTTTTACACGTTTTGAATCCATAAATTATCACCAAAAACATTAAGAATCTAAGCTACTTTCAAATAGCTCACCATACTCATATTGCAGTTCAGCTGCATTACGGACACCTAGCTTCCTAAATACATTAGCCCGATGTGTCTCGACTGTACATTCGGAGATAAGCAATTCCTTACTTATCTCTTTATTGCTATACCCCTGAACCACTAAACAACAAATGGACTTTTCTCTAGGTGTCACTTTCTTAGATCTGTCAAACTGTGTTGTATCTTTTGGCATATCGATAGTTCTCCTCATCATCAAAAGCCCTCCTATTATTTAATGTTAATTTTCTGTATCGAGAAAACAATTTAAAGAATAAACGCCTGTATGTTTAAACTTATTCATAGCAAGCAGTCCTAATTAAATACCACTTTAAAAATAGCTCAAATACGCAAATAGTTACTAACTGTTATTTATAAGTAATTCTTCAGAGTTTGTAGGTGACTTCACCGACAAACAATCAATACCAAGTTACATAAAAACAACATATGTCAAAACTTCTTAAATTCTTTTACTAAAAAAACAAAGAACAACTCTTGATTTATCAAAAAAATCATTTTTGACAACTTCAAAATATGACAATTAATGCCATAGTAAAAATACTAAAAGTCCATTAGTAATTTTCCATCTTGCATTAGCTCAAATTTGTGCTAGAGTAGGAATTATTGCAACACGTTAAGTGAGGTTCTTATGAGTTCTACTAATTTAACTATTAACGGCCACCACCTAGAGGTTACACCGGCCATTCGTGAGTACGTTATCAAAAAGATCGAACGCGTTTTAAAGCATACTGACAACGCCACCGCTGCCATTGTGAACCTTTCCGTTGCCCCCCTTAAGCACCGCGCCGAGATCACTGTCCGCGTTCCTGGCAAAGAGCTGTTTTGTGAAGCGCTTGAAGATGATTTATACGCAGCGATTGATGTGCTAGCTGACAAGGCAGATCGTATGGTCCTTAAGCATAAAACCAAAAAAACTGACACAGCTCGTCGCGCTGTTTAACCCTTAAAAACCACATTTTTGCTGCCTAAATAATCAACAATGCAAGTGATTATTTAGGCAGTCTTGATCTATATCTAACCTTAGAATATGATTTTACATAAAGTAAAATTTACCCAGCTATTTGCTGGGCTTTTAATTCTTAAGCTATTTTTTAGTTATGATAGGACCCTCTTTACGAGGTAAATCAATCACATATGAACCAATTTGCGAATATTTTGAGCATTGAGAATATCCTTCTCGACATAAATGTCACAAGCAAAAAGCGTGCTTTTGAACAGGCTGCTCTCCTCTTTGAAAACAATCAGGGAGTTTCTCGCTCTACTGTCTTTGACAGTCTTTTTTCCAGAGAAAGACTAGGATCTACCGCCCTAGGCCACGGTGTTGCAGTGCCACACGGACGCATCCCCAACCTAACTAAGCCAGCTGCGGCTTTTATGCGTCTTGCTAACGCCATCCCTTTTGATGCCCCTGACAATGAAAACGTTAACATTTTAGTTATCTTGTTAGTACCAGAAAACGCAACTCAAGAGCACTTAGAAATCTTAGCCTCTTTAGCCAAAACTCTATCCGATTCGGAGATTAGAGAGCAATTACAGGTACTCAATGAGGCAGAAGCTATCTTCGACTTATTTGACCAGCAATAAATCTGACAGGACACAATACGATGACAACTATCCGGGAGCTGATACATGAGCATAAAAACAGTCTATGCTTATCTTGGATAGCCAATGAAGAGCATGGCGATAAGCCTTTAAGCGAGCATGCTTTCTCCTCAGCTGATCTGATAGGCCACTTAAACGTAGTTCACCCTAATCGAATCCAAGTCTTTGGTTTTGAAGAGGTCAAATTTTATCAAAACCTACCTAAGGTCACACAGCTTCGCTCGCTCAAAGAGCTAAAAAACCATGATGTCCCCTGTATTATCATCACCGAAGGCCTAGAAGCTCCTGACAGCTTATATGAGTTCTGCAAACAACAAGGCATACCATTACTCTGTAGTCCTGTTGATGCTGCTTATCTAATTGAGGTTATTCGTGCCTACTTAAGCCGCTGTTGCGCTCCCAAAACTCTAGTGCATGGCGTATTCATGGACGTATTAGGTTTAGGCGTACTAATTACAGGCGCTTCTGGTTTAGGCAAAAGTGAGTTAGCTCTCGAGCTTATTTCCAGAGGCCACGGCATCGTAGCTGATGATGTGGTCGAATTAACTCGCCCCGCATTAAACGTTATTGAGGGACGCTGTGATCCCCTATTACAAAACCTACTCGAAGTTCGTGGCATCGGCTTACTGGATATTAAAACCATCTTCGGCGAGACCTCCGTACGTCGCAAGATGAACCTAAAGCTTATTGTTCAACTCGTCAAATCACACGGCGAAGATGTTGACCGTTTACCCTTCAATGATCAGACAGAAGACATTTTAGGTTTAGCTATACCCCGTGTTAAACTAGCAGTTCTGGCCGGCCGTAATTTAGCCGTATTAGTCGAAGCGGCTGTTCGTAACACGATTTTAAAATTGCGAGGCATTGACACCTTAGCAGAATTTATGGAGCGTCAATCCTTGGCTATCATGGAAAGCTCAAAAGATGAACGAAGAGACTAGTCCCTTTGTCCTGATCACCGGGATTTCCGGCTCAGGCAAAAGTGTCGCATTAAACCAATTAGAAGACCTAGGTTATTACTGCGTTGATAATCTACCCATTCAACTACTACATGACTTCGTTGCCACTACGCGTGAATCGAAAATCAAAAAAGTAGCAGTTGCTATTGATATTCGCTCACCAGGTGACATCGGTAATTTACCAAGCATCATCACAGCCTTACGTAGTAGAGGCACACCAGTGTTGACCATTTTCCTAGAAGCTAATGATCAAACGATTCTACAGCGCTACTCCGAATCTCGCCGTCGCCACCCTTTAACAGACAGAATACAAAATCCTAATGGTGAAACACCTTCTTTAGAAGAGTGTGTAAGCTACGAAAGAAAGCATTTAGCTCCTCTGAAGTTGCAAGAACACAACATTGATACTTCAAGTTTAAAACCAGCCCAGCTTCGTGCATGGATAAAGGATCTCGTGGGAGTTGATACGAGGAAAATTCTTCTAACCTTTGAATCCTTCGCTTTTAAAATTGGCGTTCCTGCTAGTGCAGATCTAGTTTTTGATGTAAGATGTTTACCAAATCCTTATTACGATCGTGAACTCCGTCCTTTGACAGGTCGTGATGAGCCCGTAGCTTTATGGTTATCGCAATTCGATATCGTAAACGAGCTAATCGATGACATCGCTAACTACATCAAAAAGTGGTTACCTTGCTATCAACAAGACACACGCAACTATCTTACAGTAGCTATTGGATGTACCGGCGGTCAGCATCGTTCAGTCTATGTTGTTGAGCAATTAGCTCAAATCTTTTCCGATCATAAGACGCTACGCGTCAGGCATCGAGCCCAGACGCCCAACCAGTAAACATATGAATATTAAAAAATCGTTGTTCTCTGCAATTTGTGTTGGCACTTTATTTGTTACAAGTCCTGCATTCGCAGCATTACAGCAAGACACCTCAACACAACAAATGATTGAGAGTACAGATACTACAAAAGCAACCGAATCGTTCCGCATCACTGTTCACGGAATTTTCCCTGAAAGTGAATACGAGAGCCTGTTCAACGGTACACTTGAAAACGCACCAACTTACAGCGCCGAGGAACTACAAGAAGCACTAAATCCATCCACTGAGGTCAAACCTACAATCAAGCTGGACACTGAACCCAGTCTACGTGCAGAAAGCCAAAAAGGACTAACTGGCAATCATATACGCGCCAAGCGTGGCAAGTCTTACGTAGTCAAAGGTGTGCGCTATACGCCTTTTGCTTCAGTTTCTGAATTCACTGAATTCGGAGAAGCTTCTTGGTATGGCCCCGGTTTTCACGGCCGTAAAACAGCCAATGGTGAACGTTATAATCAAAACGGCTTAACCGCTGCCCACAAAGAGCTTCCTATTAATAGTGTTGTACGTGTAACTCACGAGGGGACTGGTAAAAGTGTGGTTGTACGCATTAATGATCGCGGCCCCTTCCACGGCGACCGCGTGATCGATATGTCTTATGCTGCTGCCAAAGCCATTGGTATGGTACAGCAGGGTAAAGCTAACGTTAAAATTGAGCTTCTACCTAAAGGTAAGCCGACTCTCTAAACAGTTAATTTATTCTGTTCAAGTTCAACGCCTGACTTCACTAAGCAGGCGTTTTTTATGCATAATCTAGCTCTCTTTTAAAGCCAAAGCTGCTTGATAAACCTCATCTCTGGATATTCCCATGGCTTTATGCACAATTTTTGCGCTATCCCTTACAGAAATTCCATGTGTGAGCAACTCCTTAAGTAAAGGCATATAGTCTTTAGCGGACTGCTTATCCAGCGAAGGTTCAACGACTAAGACAAACTCACCCTTTTCTCGCTGTTTATCTTCAGCCAACCAATTCAACAGTTCGGCTATGGGCATCAACTGTATCTCTTCAAACCGCTTCGTAAGCTCTCGGCCTACCATAATTTGACGGTTCGGTTCAGCAGCGCTTTGCTCTATAATCGCCTTAAAACAATCTTTAAGACGATGTGGGGCCTCATACATAAGTACTGTCATCGGCTGTGACAACCAATACTTTAGCCACTCTTCACGGGCACTTTTCTTGCTTGGAACAAAACCGGCAAAGGCAAAGCTCGGCTTCTCATCAGTCGTAAAGCCGCTTGCCATCAATGCTGTTATAACGGCTGATGCGCCTGGGATAGGACAAACCTTAAAACCGGCTTCATGCACCTTAGCAACAACCTTTGACCCCGGATCACTGACTGCCGGAGCACCCGCATCAGAAACAAGAGCCACCCTTTTCCCCTGTGCTAACAACTCGATTAATCTCTCAGCCACAGCAGATTCATTATGCTGGTGTGCTGCAATTAACGGCTTATGAATTGAATAGGCATTTAACAGCACCTGCGTAGAACGGGTGTCCTCACAAGCAATGGCATCTACCATTTGCAAAACATAAAGGGCACGCTGAGAAATATCGGCTAAATTACCGATAGGTGTAGCCACCACATAAAGACAAGATGAAGGCCAATGCTGGCGCTGCAAACGTTCATGCTGCATCACCTCAATCAACGATGAATCTCTATCAGTACTAATACAGTCTATGGTAGATGGACAATTTGATCCGTCTTTGCTCATTTTCACTTTCCCCCAACTAAGATAAAGATTTTAACCCTTAGCCTAAAACAAAGTGAACTATTGATGAAAAATGACAAGACAAAAATTGATATTAAATCCACTACGCTTAAAAATACGATGAACCGTATCCAGACAGAACAAGAAACAGTTTTTGCCTTAGCAGCAAGCCAATCTCTACGACGACCTTATGGCCATTATGGTAAAAACCGTAAAAATTCAAAATCGCTGAGTCACAATATATCAACTAGCACTCAACTTTCCGCCTCTCAGGTCCAAGGTCAAAAATACGAGCAACAAGCCATTGCTTTGTTACAGAGTAAAGGCATGATTTTAATTGCTAAAAACCTGCGCTGCAAAATGGGTGAAATTGATTGCGTAATGCTACATCAAAACACGCTCGTCTTTGTCGAGGTAAGACAACGAAGCCATGACCATTTTGGTGATGCTGCCACTAGTATTAATCAACAGAAACAACGCAAAATAAAACAAAGTGCTACTTATTTTTTACCACAATTATGTCGACAGCTACGTCTTACAGAAGCCCCCCACTGCCGCTTTGATGTCATTACCTTTGATGGCAAAGAAAAGAGCTTTCAATGGCTTGTCAATGCCTTTGACTGAATTGCCCGATGAAACTCGAATCAGTGATAGTAAAACTAAACTTTCGGCTATGATATTAGTCTAACGTTCTGAACACATATCAACATAGTTTAAAAATGAGCATCTTAAATCGTATCGAACAGCACTTCCTAGACAATGCCGCCCTTGTTGAAGCAAGCCTAAAAGCACTGGCAATCCCCTTACAGCAGGGTATTGACCTGATGTTCCACACCATCAGTAATAACGGCAAGGTACTAGCCTGCGGTAACGGAGGTTCAGCAGCCGATGCACAGCACTTTATCGCTGAACTAGTCGGACGTTTCGAGCGCGAACGCTTCCCTTTAGCTGGCGTTGCACTCAATACTGATACATCTATCTTAACCGCCGTAGGTAACGACTACGGCTACGATCAAATCTTCGAACGTCAAGTACGCGCTTTAGCTCAACCAGCCGATTTACTTGTGGCCATCTCAACCAGTGGTAACTCAGCCAACGTTATCCGCGCTATCGAAGCTGCAAAAGAGTATGATATTCCCATCATTGCTCTGACTGGCAGAGGCGGCGGAACTATTGGAGAGATGCTGACATCTAACGATATCCATCTCTGCGTACCTCATGACCGCACGATGAGAGTTCAAGAGATCCATATTTTGCTTTTACATGTTTTATGTGATGGCCTTGATGCGGCCATTCTTGGAGATTAAAGGATGTTATCCACTTCCATTTCAAAGACTCAACAAGTCAAACTATCCGCTACTAGTAAATCGCGTCAATTTTTAGTGATCGGCGCCATTACAACCTCCTTATTATTATCGGCTTGTGTACCACTAGTGGTTGGCGGCGTAGCGACCGGTGTTGCCACAGTAGTTAGCGACCGTCGTCCGGCAAGTATGCAAGCTAACGACAAAAAAATCAGTGTTTATGCAGAGAGCAAGGCTGCTGGCGTCGTTCCGCCCAATACCTCCAGAGTTAATGCTATGACCTTTAATCACCGTGTTTTATTAACTGGTGAGTTAGCCTCCGAGGAGCATAAACGCCTGGTAGAACAGGAAGTACGTGAGATTGACGATGTTAAGGCTGTTGTTAATCAGATTAAAATCGGCCCAGTTGCCAATTTTTCAACGCGCAGCAACGATACTTGGATTAGCACCAAGGTTAAGACTGACATGCTAGCCACCTCTGGAGTACCTAGCGGCACCATACTGACAACAACCTCTCAAGGCACTGTTTATCTGATGGGTCAGGTCACCGCTCAGGAAGCAGATGCGGCTGCAAATGCAGCTGCTGGAGTCGAAGGCGTCAAGGCTGTTGTTAAAGTCTTTGATATTGCAAGTACCGATGCCAGAATTTCTCCAACTGATCAAAGCACAAGTAGCCCGTCCACTAGCTCAAACAACACTAGCAACACATCTAGTAGCGGCACCCAGACTTTCCCCTTAGCTAACTAGAATTTTTGTTTAGTTTCAACACAAGTTATATTAATAAGATGAAGAAAAAATTTATTCCTATTATCGCCGTAGCGGTTATCGCCGCTTTAGGCTTTTTTACCTATAACACTGTTTTTTCCTCCAAATCGGCACCGCAGGTAACGTTCAACTCAATTGATGGCCGTCAATTTGAGACAAGTGATCTCTTGGGCAAGGTCACCATGTTCAAATTCTGGGCCACAGATTGCGTAACTTGCATGCGTCAGATGCCTGACACTGTTGCGCATTATGCCAAATATAAAGATCAGGGCTACGACACGGTAGCAGTTGCTATGAAGCATGACAAGGTAGATGCTATTCAACGCTTAATTGATGAGCGTGGCTATGAATTTACTATTGTCCATGATGCTGACGGTGCCATTGCAGAAGCCTTTGGTGAGGTACGCTTTACCCCGGTTGCCTTTTTAGTCGATCGCAAAGGTCAAATTATCAAAAGCTACATCGGCGATTACGATACTAGCTTATTTATTGAAGACCTAGAAAAGGCCTTGGCACAAAGCTAAGCATGACAATAGTAACTATCATTTTTAACAACAATTACTAGAGACTCCAATGACTGACACAAGCATCACCCCGGCTATCAAGGCAGAGATCATTTCTGAATCAATGCCTTATATTCGTCGTTTTCATGGTAAGACCATCGTTATCAAGTTTGGTGGCAATGCCATGATTGATGAGCATTTACAAAAAACCTTTGCTCACGATGTTGCGCTTCTTAAATTAATCGGTCTTAATCCCATCGTAGTTCATGGTGGCGGGCCGCAAATCGATAAAGCACTTAAGCGATTAGGCAAGGAAGGCACTTTCTTACAAGGTATGCGAGTCACCGATGCAGAAACTATGGAAGTGGTTGAGTGGGTCTTGGGCGGTCAGGTTCAGCAAGATATTGTCATGATGATCAATCAAGCCGGCGGCAAAGCAGTCGGCCTCACTGGTAAGGATGGTGGCCTGATCAAAGCCAAGAAAAAACTGATGGAAAACTTGGAAGACCCGAGCACTCCTTTGGATATCGGCTTTGTAGGCGATATCCAGTCAATCGATCCTTCCGTCATTAAAGTCTTACAAAACGATCAGTTCATCCCTGTGATTAGCCCAATTGCTTATAACGAAGAAGACAATGCAGTCTACAACATTAATGCCGATCTAGTCGCTGGTCGTATCGCTCAAGTTTTAATGGCTGAAAAGCTAGTTTTGTTAACTAATATCCCCGGAGTTCTAGATAAAGAAAAGCAATTAATTAGACGTCTTAATACGAAAAGCATTAATGAACTGATTGATGATGGCACTATTTCTGGCGGTATGCTACCTAAGCTTTCTGGTGCACTAGAGGCTGCTAATGCCGGCGTCAACTCGGTCCACATTATTGATGGACGAGTTCCACACAGCCTTCTACTCGAAATCCTGACCAACGAAGGCGTGGGCACCATGATCACGGTATAACCAGAGACACATGAGCAGTAGTCGCTTTATCAAACCCCTACAAGCTAAAAGCCATGCCTACCGCGCGAAGAAGTCACCCTCTTCGCGCGTCTGGTTTTTTGACTTAGACAATACGATACATGACGCCTCGCACGCTATTTTTGAGCAAATAAGTATTGGCATGGTTGATGCCGTCATGCAGCATATGCAGCTAGATCGTGTAGCCGCTAAGGAACTTTGCGAGCTTTACTGGAAGCGTTACGGCGCTACAATGATTGGTATGCAAAAACACCACCAAATGGATCCAGAAAAATTTTTGCTAGATTCACACGGCTTCGATGTTATTCAACATATGAAGTTTGAGCATCACCTGCCCGCCCTCTTTGATGCAGTTCCTGGTACCAAGTATATATTGACCAATGCACCCGAACACTACGCCATGCAAGTACTGGAAGGCTTAAATATCACGCAATGCTTTGCCGGTATCTGTGCAGTTAATCACATGGTCGTTCTTGGTAAATATAAACCTAAGCCCGCACCCAGCTTACTCCGCCAATTACAAGCAAGTATGGGACTGCAAGCAGAGCAATGCATATTAGTTGAAGATACATTGGCTAATTTAAAATCAGCAAAAAAAGAAGGATGGCAAACAGCTTATATTTACCATCCTGATACTCCCTTTGGCCCTAAACGAACCGTTCGACCTGCTTATGTGGACTTACGGGTTCGTTCACTCTCAGAGCTACTAAGACACCCTTTTGCACAAGGCTAAACTAAGTAAATCATCACTAAGACGACTTTTCATTCATCATACTAGTTAAGCGCTTAGCATCTGCAAAACCATTAATACGTTTACCATTATCAAATAAAATCGCCGGTGTACCTGATACATTAGAAGCCTGCATCAACTCGAGAATTTCATTGAAAGGTGGCTCACAGTCAGCTTGCTCTCCCGGGGCGATATTATTAGCCATCCAATCTTGCCAAGCACTAACTGGCTCGTCGGCACAGAGAATATTACGTGATTTAACAAAAGAATCTGCGCTCAAAATAGGGGTCACAAAGGTATACACTGTCACGTCCATTTGCTCAAACTCTGCTTGTAGTCTTTTGCACCAAGGACAATTCGGGTCTTCAAACGTCACCAGACGATTTTCACCTGAGCCATAAGTTGCTTTAAGCGCTAAATCTAAAGGCAAAGAATCAATGTCGACACGATTCATCTCCTCTAGGCTCAACTCCGTTAGATTAGTCTTTTGCTCTAGATCATAGAGTTGACCACTAAAAATAACGAACTCACCATCTGCATCCGTATAGACAATATTACCTTGAACCCGCACCTCATAAAGGTTATCAAAAGGAGTTTTATTGACCTCAACGATTGGCAAATTAATGCGTTTCGATAAGTTTTCTTTAATGGATTCTTCTACTGTCTGTGCCATAGCAGCTTGAGTAATTAATAAACTCAAACTACTCAAGGCAAAGCAAGTGGTTTTTTTTAACATAGATATAACACGATGCGACACAGTAACTCCTCTCCAATTACTTAATCAAAGCTTAAAACAAAATAAGTCAAATTTAATCTGGACCTAATTATGACAGGAACAAAATAATGTTAGTTCCCAGCTGCTGAGCGTACAAGGTATCTTTTTAAAAATGGCATCTTATCAACCAACTTAAGACCGGTATTACGAGCCATAGCCACCATAGGTGAGTTAATGGCAAATAATCGATATAAACCATCTGTAGCAAAGCGCATATTAAAAATAGCCTCAGCACGTCGGTGCTTATAGCGCTGTAACAAACGCCAATCATTGAGGTCACGAACCGACTCACGCTCAATAAGGACATCACACAGGGTCTCTACGTCGCCTAGGCCCAGATTAAGTCCTTGACCCGCCAATGGATGAACACGGTGTGCTGCATCACCCACCAAAGCAACGCCCGGACCAACCATGCCTGAGCTTTCTAAAGTCAATGGAAAGCCGAACATCCTGCTACGCAACTTAACTTCACCTAGACGCCTTTGAGCAATAGAATTTAAAGCAGCGGGTAGGCGCTGCGCTAATTCCTCAGGTGACATTGCTTGATACTTAGCTGCGATATGCTGAGGAGCAGACCACACCATAGAAACCTGATGACCGTCAGAAGTATCAGGTAAAGGCAAAAAGGCTAGTACCCCAAAATCACCAAACCACTGGATTGCTGTATCCAAATGAGGCTTTTCAACGGTTAATTGAGCAACTAGGCCATTATCTCCATACGCCTTAGACTCATGTCGAATACTGCACGTCTGCCGTACTGTAGAACGAGCGCCGTCAGCACCAATTAGCAGTTTTGTCTGTAGCTGCTGACCTGACTCACAGTCAATCTGTCCAGCCCATTGCTCATAGGACTTAAACTTATCATCAACCCAAGGTACACCATAAACTTTAAGTGCATTAAAGAGTGCATTTTCAATCTCACCCGATTCAACAATATAGGCCAACTCAAGCATTTGTGACTGATTTGCATCAAGCACTATCACACCATCAAGGTCACCATGCACCTCCATCTGACGTACTGGATTACGTCGTTCATCAGGCATCATGGACCAAATCCCTAAGCTCTCTAAAAACTGCTGACTAGCAAGAGAAATAGCATAAATCCTCGGGTGATACTGCTCACCAAGACTATGTTGAACTTGAGTTTTAGGTGCTAAAATTGCAACCTTAAACTGATTTTTAGCTAATTGTAAAGCGGCAGCCATACCCACGATACCGGCGCCACAAACTACTACATCATAAACTGCGTTGTTAGTACTAATCATCTTGCGTTAGGCTCCCCCATACCGACTGGCCATAAAACCCAAACCTGGGTATCCTGCTTCATTCGTCCAGCAAGCTCACCAGCCTCATCACCACTACCCCAGAAAAAGTCAATGCGACCAGCTCCTTTAATAGCACCTCCAGTATCCTGTGCCACCACTACCTTTTCTAAAGGTGTATTACTTGACGGATAAGTCGTAGCAAGATACAAAGGACTTCCTAAAGGAACATAATCTGGGTCAACCGCCACCGTTCTTTGAGCGACTAAAGGAATACCATAAGCTCCCTTGGGTCCAGCGATGCTGTCACTAATACTTTCCTCACGGAAAAATACCATCGCCTCATTAACATTTAGCATCTCATCAACTCGATGAGGATTTTGTTGCGCCCAAGCCTTAATGTTTTGCATAGATGTCTGAGCTAAAGGCAACTCCCCTTGATCGGCTAACCAGCGCCCAATCGATGTGTAAGGCCTACCATTGTGGTCAGCATAAGCCAAGCGAATAGAGCGACCATTATCTAATTGGACACGACCAGAACCTTGAACTTGTAAGAAGAAAGCCTCTACAGGATCATTTAACCAAACGATTACAGGCGGCTTATTGCTACTAGCTCCTATCTCTGCTCTCGTATCATAGGGAACGACCTTATTGCCCTCAACCTTACCTCGCACACGCTTACCAGCCAATTCAGGATAAACGCTACCTAAATCGATCGTCAACAAATCCTTAGGCGGTGCATACATAGGCCATTGATTCTGACCACCCTGTGACTTAGCACCATACACAACTGGTTCATAATAACCGGTCGCCATGCCGCGCCCCGCTAACTCCCATGGTTGCAAATGCTGTTCTAGGAAAAACTTGACCATACCGGGATCGGGATTTTCACCATTATCCTGAGTAAAATTAGCTACTTCAGTACAAAATGGCTGCCAATCCTGAGGCGTTGCTCGTGCAGGTATAGTTAAAGAGCCTGAAATCGGACGCATCAGACCCCTGCAATTATTAATTAATGTGATCCAGAGATTCTCCGCATTATCATCTTGCCAACCAGGCAAATTGTCCCACTGCACTGGGCGATACTGTCCCTGCAACGCACGTGGTGCAGTTTGAGCAAAACTAGCTAAAGCAGGAACCTGCAGAGGCGCATGCATATCAAACTCGGCCTCAGAGCTTCCATCACCAGCCAAATAATCTGAAGAAGTGCTGCAAGACAATAATGTAAGACTAAAAAGCCCTGCAAAAACAGATAAATATATCTTCTTCATAGAAAAACCTTTTAAAACAACTCTGTTAAGATGTAGAATAGATTAAAAACATCAGCTCTTATATCTTATATAAGACTGAAGCAAAAACTTGATTTAACTCAAGGCTCACTCAAGATTTTCATCATACCATTATGAAGCCTTGTGCTAAACACGCCTTTCGTAAATCTTTGAGAAAAGCTAATAGATTAATAGAAACTCTCTGAGGATACCAAATGACTCAATCAGCATTCAAAAAACCTCTCGAAGGAAAATCCCTACATTACTACGACGCCAAAGCAGCTGTGGAGGCAATTCGCCCAGGCGCCTATGACAAGCTCCCCTACTCTTCCCGTGTATTGGCTGAAAACTTAGTGCGTAAAGCCGACGGCCAAACCGATCAAGAAACACTAAATACTTGGCTAACCCAGCTCACCGATAGAAAACGAGAAGTAGATTTTCCATGGTTCCCTGCACGCGTGGTCTGTCATGATATTTTGGGCCAAACTGCATTAGTTGATTTAGCTGGCTTACGCGATGCGATTGCAGAAAAAGGTGGCGATCCATCGAAAATCAATCCTGTCGTGCCAACTCAACTAATCGTCGATCATTCACTCGCTGTAGAACATGCTGGCAACGATCCTGATGCTTTTGAAAAAAACCGTGCGATTGAAGACCGCAGAAATGACGACCGTTTCCACTTTATCAAGTGGACCAAGACAGCCTTCGAAAACGTGGATGTAATTCCTCCCGGTAACGGCATTTTGCACCAAATTAACTTAGAACACATGTCGCCTGTCATCGAAGTACGTGATGGTATTGCTTTTCCTGACACCTTAGTTGGTACCGACAGCCATACTCCTATGGTTGATGCTTTAGGCGTTATCGCCATCGGCGTCGGTGGCCTTGAAGCTGAGACGGTCATGCTAGGCCGCGCCTCTTGGATGCGCTTACCAGACATTGTCGGTGTCAAATTAAGCGGCAAACCTGCGGTCGGCATAACAGCTACTGATATTGTTCTAGCATTGACTAAATTCTTGCGTGAGTCCAAAGTAGTCTCTTCTTATTTGGAATTCTTCGGTGAAGGCACCTCAAACTTAAGCTTAGGTGATCGCGCAACTATCGCCAATATGGCTCCCGAATACGGCGCCACTGCAGCTATGTTCTATATCGATGACAAAACCATCGACTATTTGAAACTAACCGGTCGTGATCCAGAGCAAGTGGAGTTAGTTGAGCACTATGCCAAAACCACAGGACTTTGGGCTGACGCACTGGAAACAGCCGAGTATGAACGTGTTCTAGAGTTTGATTTATCAAGTGTGGAGCGTTCTTTAGCTGGCCCATCTAATCCGCACAGTTTATTACCACTCAGTCAGTTAGAAGAAAGCGGCCTCCTTGGCGACTATGAAAGCAAAGATGGGCTGATGCCTGACGGTGCTGTAATCATTGCGGCCATTACTAGCTGTACAAATACCAACAACCCACGCAACGTCATCGCTGCTGCCTTATTGGCACGAAATGCCAACCGCCTTGGTTTAGTACGCAAACCTTGGGTAAAAAGTTCTTTTGCTCCTGGCTCAAAAGCTGTCGCTCTTTATCTTGAAGAGGCCGGCCTAATGCCAGAACTTGAGAAACTTGGTTTTGGCGTGGTAGCTTTTGCTTGCACAACCTGTAATGGTATGTCTGGTGCGCTAGATCCTGAAATTCAACAAGAAATTATAGACCGCGATCTCTACTCTGTTGCCGTCCTTTCAGGTAACCGTAACTTCGATGGTCGCATCCATCCTTATGCTAAGCAAGCTTTCCTTGCCTCACCGCCTTTAGTTGTAGCCTATGCCATTGCAGGTAGCATCCGCTTTGATATTGAAAAGGATACACTTGGTTTGGACGTTGATGGCAATCCCATCACGCTCAAAGACATTTGGCCGACAGACGAAGAAATTGATGCTGTTCAACAAAAAGCAGTCAAACCTGAACAATATCGCAAAGTATATATTCCGATGTTTGCCAAGGACGAAACTACTGAAAAGGCTAAGAGCCCACTTTACGACTGGCGCCCGATGTCTACCTACATCCGTCGCCCGCCCTACTGGGAAGGCGCTTTAGCTGGCGAGCGTTCACTTAAAGGCATGATCCCCTTAGCGGTACTCGGTGATAACATCACCACTGACCACTTATCTCCATCCAATGCGATTATGCTAGACAGTGCTGCCGGCGAATATTTGGATAAAATGGGCTTACCCGAAGAGGACTTTAACTCTTACGCAACTCACCGTGGTGACCACTTGACAGCACAACGAGCTACTTTTGCAAACCCCAAGTTATTTAACGAAATGGTTCGCAATGAAGACGGTTCAGTCAAGCAAGGTTCACTAGCACGCATTGAACCGGAAGGCAAAGTGACTCGTATGTGGGAAGCCATTGAAACCTATATGGAACGCGAGCAACCACTAATCATTATTGCTGGTGCCGACTACGGTCAAGGCTCTTCACGTGATTGGGCTGCTAAAGGGGTTCGCTTAGCAGGTGTACAGGCAATTGTAGCGGAAGGCTTTGAACGCATCCACCGAACTAACCTAGTCGGTATGGGTGTACTGCCTCTGCAATTCAAAGAAGGTGTTAACCGCCTCACTTTAGCGCTTGACGGTACTGAAAGCTATGATGTGATTGGCACTCCTACAGCAGGCAGCGAACTAACACTTCGCATTAACCGTCGCAACGGAGAAACAATTGATGTAGAGGTTATCTGCCGACTAGATACAGCAGAAGAAGTGAGCATCTACAATGCTGGTGGAGTATTACAACGCTTTGCTCAGGACTTCCTAGAAGGCAATCAGGAATAAAGCCACATAGCTACTGACGGCTTTATATCGAGAGCCTAGCTAGACAGAAAGAAGAAAGAGCCACCAGAAAAACTGGTGGCTCTTTTTTAGTATCATCTTAAAAAACAAAACGCTGCGAACTTTAACAATTGCAGCGTTTTAGCTTCCGTCCTAAATAAGACGGTCATAATTAAAATTTAAAATGACTTAAGCGACGTCATTATGATTTTTACGTCGCTCAATCATTTTCATAAGAACTAAGGCATCAGGGGCATGCTCAGAAACATACTGCACTTCTTGACTTAGCTCTTGACCCTCTAATTCGTGAGTAATTGATGTAAACTCCTCACGTAAACGATTTAATAATTTCATAATATTCTCCTTATTTTAATAATTATTAATTTTTTTAGTCTTCAACCCGATTTGGTTTAATGACCTCGATTGAAAATTTGACTACATCATCCTAAATAACAATATCTCTTCAAACGATATCCTAACAATGATATATGACAGTAGCATTAAAAAATAATACCTAATAGTCATATACTTAGCTGAATTTATTGTGGTGATTTATAAGCTAACGGCGCTACTTTTAACAATTAATCTATTAGACTACCAACAAAAAACCTAGAGCTCCAAGCAAAAAACGCCGACTCAGCGTTTTCCCTAGAGCTAAAAAGCCTAGAAATAATTGATAAAATGCTTAAACAACAGACTGGAATTTAAGAAAGTTAATCAAAACTTTCGGTTTAGTCTAGCTATCTGCTAGTGATACTTAGCAATTTATTTGCTGTTATGAGTAATTTATTATGTAATCTAATAACTTTATTGTATAAAGCTATTTTTTGCTTTTTTATTTTATATGTTTTATATATATATGAATGACTTATTATCATTTTAAAATTTATTGCTAAGCCAAACACCACTAAGTAACTGATCATAATAATACTATCTCACCTTAATGTCAAGAGGCTATAGCCATATCCCTCAACAGACACCAGAAAAAATCATCGTAATTTCACACCTAGTGATTTCAAAACAAGTAAAAACCGTCATATAAATCACATCATTAAATGGTAGTATGTTCTGAATAAACGCATATTTTAGTGAAAAAGAACTAAGGATTTTTTTAATATGAGTCAAGATTTATCAGAACACGCTCGCCGCCTTTACGCCGAAATCATGGACAGCCTTGATGAAGAGCTGGAGATGGAAATTGACGATGAGCGCTATAATACAATACTCAAAGAAGCAGGCTATGCTCACGAATCCGAAGGAATGGATCGTCATTTTTACTTCCGTGAGTTGCTTCGATTGCAATGTGAACTCGTTAAATTACAAGACTGGGTTGTTGAAAAAAAACTAAAGGTCGTTGTAATCTTTGAAGGTCGTGATGCCGCCGGTAAAGGCGGGGCCATTAAGCGCATTACCCAACGCCTCAACCCTCGCGTCTGTCGTGTTGCGGCCCTTCCAGTCCCTAGTGATCGTGAACGCACTCAATGGTATTTTCAACGCTACGTTTCTCATTTACCTGCAGGTGGTGAAATCGTACTATTTGACCGCAGTTGGTATAATCGCGCGGGTGTTGAGCGAGTGATGGGCTTCTGTACCGATGAAGAGTATGAAGCTTTTTTCCGTGACGTAACCGAATTTGAAAAAATGCTCGCTCGCAGCGGTATTATCTTAATCAAATACTGGTTTTCAATCTCTGATGATGAACAACACCGTCGCTTCTTGATGCGCAAACATGACCCTCTGAAGCAATGGAAACTATCACCCATGGATTTAGAGTCACGCCGACGCTGGGAAGACTACACCAAAACTAAAGAAATAATGATGCAACGCTCACACATCCCTGAAGCACCATGGTGGGTAGTCGAAGGGGATGATAAAAAACGAGCTCGTTTAAACTGTATCTCACATTTACTCTCACAAATCCCCTATGATGAGATCGAGCATGATGCACTCGAATTACCCGAAAGGATTCACCATCCTGACTATAAACGTCTACCAACCCCAGACGAAATGCTTGTACCATCCAAGTACTAAGGTTTAGCTACAAATAGCCACTGCCCGATTTATCCTTAAGCAGTGGCTAAGAGAGTGCCAAACTACAGACCTACACCACCATCACCACACGGGTCAGCCTGACTTATCATGCTACCTGCAGGTACTGTACTTGTCAGCCAAACATTACCACCAATGACTGATCCCTTACCGATAGTGACTCGGCCTAGGATAGTTGCACCAGCATAAATCACCACATCATCTTCGACAATTGGGTGACGAGCATGGCCCTTATGTAAATTACCGTGCTCATCGCTCGGGAAGCTTTTCGCTCCCAACGTTACCGCCTGATAAATGCGAACATTATTACCAATAATCGCCGTCTCACCAATAACGACTCCTGTTCCATGATCGATAAAACAGCCGGGTCCAATCGTAGCCCCCGGATGAAGATCAATACCAGTATGACTATGAGATAACTCGGCAATCACTCTGGCAATAATCGGTACCCCCAACTTATAAAGCTCATGAGCAATACGATGAGATACCATTGCATGAACACCCGGATAACACAACAAGACCTCATCAACACTCGTTGCTGCTGGGTCTCCGCGGAAAGCAGCTCGTACATCCTGATCTAGCAAGCCCCTGATTTCCGGTAAGGTCGCTGCAAACTTCCGTACCACATCTACTGCTTTAGCTCGAATTGATTCTGGTGAGGCACCATTAAGTTGCTCTTTCTGTAAAAACTCTAAACGCACCTGAGTTAACAATAAATTCAACGCCTTGCCAAGCGTATAACCCACATAAAAATCTTCGTTTTCCTGAACTAAGTCCTCAGGCCCTAAACGCATGGGGAATAAAGCACCACTCAGAGAGTGCATGGCTTCAGCAATTATCTCAGGTGAAGGCAGGTGACGCCCTCCCTTTTCTTCCAAACGATTTTGTTCGGTGCGCCACTCTTGACGCTTTTCCTTAAGACCATTGACAACGTCATCAATGGCAAATTCATGAGGAAAATCATCCATCGAATCACATTTAAAAAACGGCATAAACTATATCTATCCTTTGAACAAGCTGCTAGACTCTACAGCTACTTAGCTACCTTAAACTCAAGTCATCATCACTGACTCGCTTGCATTAAGTGTGGATTTTCCCAGCCTCCTCCTAGCGCACGAATCAAGTCAACCTGGTTTTGTAAACGACGAGCCTGCAGATTTAATTGACGTATTTCTGCATTATAAGTGCTGTTTTGCACCTGAGCAACGCTCAGGAAATCCACCAGTCCCGCCTGGTACTGATTAAGTGTAATTTGTAGGGACTGACGAGCAGCATTTAGTGCTCGTCGTTGAGCCTCCTGCTCTCGTACTAAATTACTCCCCTCAGTAAGCGCATCTTCTACTTCCCGCATCGCATTAAGGACTGCTTGTCTAAAACTCGCTACTTCCGCCTGATAGCCTGCACGCGCTGAATCCACACTCGCTTTACGGGCTCCACCATCTAGAATATTAAGCACCAATTGTGGTCCTAAAGACCAAACATTAAGAGGTGAGCTAACCCAATCTGAAAAACTGGATGATTGATATGAACCACTAGCCGACAGATTCAGACGTGGAAACCATGCCGATTGTGCGACTCCAATCTGGGCATTAGCTGCCGCCACTCTACGCTCGGCTGCTGCAATATCAGGTCGAGAACGTAAAAGTTCGGCCGGTATCCCTACAGGAATCGTCACTAAATCCGGTAAATAGTTCGGCTTCTCCTCTAAACTAAAGGTAGATGGTGTCTGCCCAATCAGAACAGCAATTGCATTTTCATAGGCACTGCGATTAGTTTCAACAGAAATTGCATCTACTCTCGCATTTTCCAATTGTGCCTCAGCCGCCACAACATCTGCATAAGGAGCAACACCTTGTTCATAACGGTTACGGGTAATTTGTAGTGATTGCTCATAAGCGTTAATTATCTGTCTCAATAGCTGACGTTCTAAATCCGTCGCACGCAACTGAAAATAGTTCTGCAATAATTCAGCCTGCATACTTAAACGGACATCGGCTAAATCAATAGCCGCTGCTTCCTCAGACGCTGTACTTGACTCGACTTGACGACTAATACGTCCCCACAGATCTACTTCCCAAGCAACATCCGCCCCCAAGGAGTAACGACTAGAAGCGTCTTGCTCTGAACCGCCAGAACGACTCGCTGAGGTAGTATTACCCACCGTCGGGAACCAATCTGCACGAGAGCCCCTAGTTTGCGCAATAGCTGCTTGATAACGCGCCAAAGCTTGAGCAACTGTCTGGTTTTCCTGGTTCAGACGAAGCATTAACTGATTCAAAGCTGAATCATTAAAATCAGTCCACCAATCACCGCGAATCCATGCCTCACTAGGATTTACCTCAACCCACTGATTGCTTTGTACAGGTGCGCCTTTAAAAGCGGCAGCAACAGCTGTTTCAGGTACTTCATAATCAGGCCCAACGGCACAAGCCGCTAAAAAACCGGTCGCCGATATAACCAGCATTAATCGCTTAACACTCATACTTTACTCTCAACTATTCTTTTTCTTCTAAAGACTCTACGCTTAACCCAATTTGATAGATTATCCAGATATAAATACACCACCGGTGTACTATAAAGTGTCAGTACCTGACTCATCACCAAACCACCTACAATCGTAATACCTAGCGGTTGACGCATTTCAACACCTGCACCAGTAGCCACAATCAGTGGAACAGCACCAAAAATCGCTGCAAATGTCGTCATTAAAATTGGCCTAAACCTCACTAGACAAGCTTCATAAATCGCCTCTTCAGAACTTAATCCCTCTGCTCTCTGTCTTTGTAAAGCAAAATCAATCATGATGATGGCATTTTTCTTAACAATACCAATCAACAAGAAAACCCCTATTAACGCAATAATGGTGAACTCCATATTAACCATATTGAGAGCTAATAAGGCACCAAAACCTGCTGATGGCAAGGTTGATAAAATGGTAATTGGATGAATATAGCTTTCATATAAAATTCCCAATACCAAATAGAGTAAAACAAATACTGCTAAAAACATCAGAGGCTGCTGCCGCTGCATTTCCTCAAAATCGGCTGCCGTTCCATCAAAGCCCGCCTGAACCGTACGGGTGGGCAAATTAATGTCTATCAGCACCTGATTAATTGCATCACGTGCATCATCTAGTGTGACTCCTTCTGCTAAGGCAAAGCTAATTTCATCCGCTAACATACCTTCTTGTTGGCTAACCCTCAAGGGGGCATTACCCACCCCTAAGCTGGTAAAGGAACTAATCGGAATCGCTCGTCCATCATTAGTCATCACCATCAAATCATCAAGCACTGAGGCATCTCTAGCGTAACGCGAAGCAGCTCCCATCACTACATGATATTGATTAAGCTCTTCATAAATGACGGATATTTGACGTGAGGCATAAAGGTTATTTAAGGTATTGGTCACTAAACTCATATCAACCCCTAAGCGTTGCGCCTTTTCCCTATCAATTTCCAGTTCTATCCGGCGCCCCCTGTCATCAGATCCATCTGACACATCAACTAGCTGCGGAAGCTCCTGAAATGCCTCCCGTACTTTTTGAGTCCACTCACGTAAGGTAGGTAAATCCCCTGCTTTCAAAAGAAATTGATAATCTCCGCCAGCTTCACCACCCAAGCCACCTGAGGGAAGGTCCTGCATAGCAAATAAGAACATAGAAGTGCCAGGTATATGCCCTACCTTGGTACGGAGCTGATTAATCACTTCTTGGGAGTTAAGTTCCCGCTCATCAAACGGCACTAACTGTATCGTCATAAAACTACTAGTGCTACCGCCACGACCACCCGCAAAACCGCTAACAGTAGCAACATTTGAATCTTCTAAAAGAATACGTCTATACTCATCAAATTTTGGTCGCATCGCCTCAAAAGAGGTTCCTTGATCCACTCTGAACATACCCCGAATTAAACCGGTATCTTGCTGAGGGAAAAATCCCTTGGGCACCGTCATAAAAAGATGTACGTTCAAAATAACGACTAGAATCAAGGAAAATAAGGTAACAAAGCGCCACCTTAAACTCCACGCTAAAGTCACTTTATAAAACTTAAAAACAAATTCATAAGCTGTTTCAAAAACAGCCACTAACAGATTATTTCTTTTCTTTTTTTTCTTTTCTTGTTGCTCACGCAATTTACGTGGACGCAGCCATAAGGCGCACAGCATCGGCACTAGCGTCAAAGACACCACAAGAGAAACAAGAACAGCAATAGTCAGCGTCATTGCAAACTCAAAAAACAACTTCCCGACTAACTGATCAATAAGCAGTAAAGGCAAAAATACGATCACTAAGGACAAACTCATGGTTACCACAGTAAAACCAACTTCCTTCGAGCCCTTTAAGGATGCCTCTATGGGTGATAATCCTTTTTCAATATAACGGGTAATATTTTCCACCACCACAATGGAGTCATCGACAACAAAGCCAGTCGCGACAATTAAGGCCATCAAAGAAATCGTATTTAAGGAAAAACCTATAAAATACATCACGATAAAAGTACCAAATAAAGAAATAGGTACTGAAATAGCCGGTATCAATGTAATCCGAAGGCTTCTTAAAAAAGCTAATACGACCAATGCGACCAGCACTACGGCCAACACAAGTGTTTTTTCTGCCTCATATAAAGTAGCCCGAATACTGGGAGAACGGTCCTGAGCTACTGTTAAATCAACTTGTCCAGGCAATAAAGCATTTAAGGTAGGCAACTGCTCTTTGACACCCTCAACCGTCTGAATAATATTGGCTGCCTCCTCTCGCCGAACCATCAGGTTAATCGCTTCTTGCTCATTAAAAAAACCAAAGTTATATTCATTTTCCACTGAGTCATATACATGCGCTACATCTTTTAGACGTACTGCCTGACCATCTTGCCAACGAATCACGAGGTCTTTGTAATCATCCGCTTTATGCAAAATACCATTGGTATTTATAATCCAGCGCAAATTTTTATTTTCTAAAAAGCCCCGAGGCTTATTTTGATTAGACTCACTAATCGTCCGTCTCACCTCATCCAAGGTGATGCCATAGCTATTTAATTGCATTGGGTTTAAATCAACCCTAACAGCTGGCATAGAACTACCACCCACGCTGACCTCACCCACCCCCTCTACTTGAGCAATTTTCTGAGCGATCACCGTGCTAGCCATATCATATAGCTCGCCCAGATTATGAGATTCTGAGGTTAATGTCAGTACCATGATGGGACTGGAAGCGGGATTCATCTTACGATAAGTGGGCGGATTACGCATACTGCTCGGCAACATAGGCACGGCTTTGTTAATCGCTGCCTGCACCTCACGTGCCGCGTCATTAACGTCCTTATCCAGATCAAACAAAATGCTAATCTGCGTCCTACCTTCACGGCTCGTAGAACTTAAGGTATCAACCCCCGAAATACTGCCTAATGAGCGCTGTAGAGGCGTAGCTACACTACTAGCCATCGTTTCCGGACTCGCTCCCGGTAAACTTGCGGAAACAAAAATCGCAGGCATAGCAAGATTAGGCAGAGGAGCTACTGGCAAAACCAAATAGCTCGCGATACCGCACACCGCTATCGTAATAGCCAATAAAAAAGTAGCTACGGGACGTGTAATAAAGGGAGCTGAAAAACTCATCATCAACCCTCTTCACTTACTTCATTACTAATATGCTGTTCATGACGCGCTCTGCCGCTGACTAAACGATCAAAGTACAAATAAATAACGGGTGTCGTAAATAAAGTTAAGATTTGACTCAGCAAAAGACCGCCAACCATTGCTAGTCCCAAAGGTTGTCTTAACTCAGCCCCAACCCCTGTAGATAACATCAGAGGAATAGCTGCAAACAAGGCAGCTAATGTCGTCATCAAAATAGGTCTAAAACGTAATAGTGAAGCCTGACGAACCGCCTCATAAGGTGACAAGCCTTGTTCGCGCTCGGCTGCAAGGGCAAAGTCAACCACCATAATCCCATTTTTCTTAACCAGACCAATGAGCAGAATAATCCCAATAATCCCGACCATATCCAAATCCATTCCGGCCAGATTTAAAGCAATTAAAGCTCCTATGGTCGCGGAAGGCAGTGTCGATAGAATGGTAAGTGGATGAATATAACTTTCATAAAGCACCCCCAAAACAATATACATTGTGAATATCGCTGCTAGAAGCAGCCAAACATTACTACTTTGTGCACTTAAGTATGCATCAGTCGTTCCCTGTAAGCGCATATCAACTACAGCAGGCATATCTAGTTGCTCTTGCAAGGCCTGAATTTGTGGTAGTACATCCGATAATGAATAGTGCTTTTCCAAATTAAAAGAAATTAGGCTGGAAAGAAACTGGTCAATACGCTGTACTTCCAACGGCGTATAGCCCATCTCTATCGTTGCAATATCAGTCAATCGAACAAGTCCCTCAGAGCCTTGAATAAAGACATCACTCAGATCATCAATATTCTGAGAAAATTCTGGGTCAACCTCTATCACTACTCGATACTGGGCTGCCTGAGTAAAAACAGTGGAAATCAATCGCTGACCGAATGCATTATAGAGTGCCTCATCAACCTGAGCCATACGAATTCCATACTGCGCTGCTCTCTCCCTATCTACTACAACCTTGGCTTCCAGCCCATTCATCTGATAGTTTTCTACAACATCGGTTAAACCTTCAATTTCTCTCATTGCCTCAACGTAATGCGGCACCCACTCTCTTAAAAGCTCACTATTGATGGAAGATAAACTTAATTGATATTGACTACGCGCTAACTGCGTATCAATGGAGAGATCCTGATTAAGCTGCAAATAAACGGTTATTCCACCATAATTAGCAGCAATTTGCTCTAAACGGTCCATCACAGTTTGAGCACTATCACGATTGCTATGAGAGTGTAATTCAATCTGCATACGGCCTGTATTGAGACTGACATTATTACCATCAACCCCAATAAAAGAGGTCACTGAGGCGACATCCTTATCTTCGGAGAAAGCATGTGCGATCTCCGTCTGCAACTCCGCCATTCGGTCAAAAGAAACCGCTTGATCAGCCTCAGTCATCACAACCATCAACCCCGTATCCTGCTGTGGGAAAAAGCCTTTAGGGATCCATAAATATAAAATAGCCGTAATAAATAAGGTAATCAAAAAAACCACTAAAGTAATAAACTGATGGCCTAACACCTTATCTAGTAAAGTAGCATAGCCTGTGTTTAGACGATCAATTTGCTTACCTAGCCAAGCAGTAATAAAATTTCCTTTAGCCCCCTCTGTAACGTTGTCACCATCTGCATTTTTTATTGCTGGCTTCAGCATGCGCGCACACATCATCGGCGTGAGAGTCAGAGAAATGACCAAAGAAATTAAAATAGCCACTGCCAAGGTCATGGCAAACTCTCTAAACAAGCGTCCAATGACGTCGCCCATAAAAAGTAGAGGAATTAAGACAGCGATCAAAGAAAAAGTCAGAGAAATCAACGTAAAGCCGATTTCTTTAGCGCCTTTTAGAGCGGCATTCATTGGTGTCTCACCCTCTTCAATATGTCGGGCGATATTTTCAATCATGACAATGGCGTCATCAACCACAAAACCCGTGGCAATCGTCAGTGCCATCAAAGTTAGGTTATTTAGGCTATAGCCCAAAAACAACATGACCACAAAGGTACCAATAATTGATAAAGGCACCACCACCGAGGGAATAAATGTTGCGGTTAATGTTCTTAAAAATACAAACGTCACTAGAACCACTAACAATACGGCCATCAGTAACTCTGTTTGTACATTACTGATCGATTGACGAATCGAATCGGTTCTATCAGCTACCGCTTCAATTTGCACCGATTGAGGCATCGCTGCTCTAAGCTCAGGCAGTTGTGCCAACACCTCATCGACCACACTAATCACATTAGCATTAGGCTGTCGTTGAATATTTAATAAAATCGCTTGTTTGTCATTAAGCCAAGCAGCTTGGCGAATATCCTCGGCATCCTGTATCACTTGCGCTACTTGCCCTAAACGTAAAGGCGCATCATTAACATAACTGATAATAATGTCTTCATACTCTTCCGGCGTAAAAAGCTGGCTATTCGCATGGATAGTAGTCGAACGACGCGGTCCATTCAGATTACCCGAAGGTTGATTAATATTAGCTGATGTAATAGCACTACGAATATCATTTAGAGTTAAATCATTTGCTGCTAAAGCGACTGGATTAACCTGCACTCTAAAAGCCGGCTTTTGACCACCGGCAATCCCAACCATACCGACCCCAGAGATTTGTGCAACGCTTTGCAAAATACGCGTTTCAACTAAATCTCGCACTTCATACAAGGGCAAGGTATCAGACATGACCGCTAGCGTAATAACAGGCGTATCTGCTGGATTTACCTTGTTATAAATAGGTGGCATCGGCAAGTCTTGAGGTAAAAGATTGGAAGCCGCATTAATCGCTGCTTGCACCTCTTGCTCAGCGACGCTGAGCGATAAGTTCAGACTAAATCTGAGATTGATGACTGAAGCACCAGCTGCGCTTGATGAACTCATCTGCTCAAGCCCTGCCATTTGCCCTAACTCACGCTCTAAAGGCGAGGTCACTAAGGCCTCCATGGTCGAAGGACTAGCTCCTGGATACATCGTTGTCACCTGAATCGTCGGATAATCAACATCCGGCAAAGCAGAAACAGATAGCCGTTGGTAAGAGAAAATCCCTGTCAGCAACACAGCAATCATTAGCAGTGTTGTTGCAATCGGTCGGCGAATAAAGGGTGCTGAAATATTCAATCGACTATCTCTACTTTAGAGCCTGCACGTAAGCGGTCAATTCCTTCTACCACAACACGATCGCCTTCAACTAGACCTTCATAAATCTGTGTATAACCGCTATCGACAATACCTATCTTGATGTCTTTTTGCTGCACCGTCATATCATCATTGACTAAAAACACAAAAGCACCTTGACGACCAAATTGAATCGCATCGGTTAATAAGCTCAAGGTATTTTCATGGCGCTCTACAACAAGCATAGAATTGACAAATTGATTAGGAAACAAGGTGTGTTCGGCATTGTCAAAACGCGCTTTGATTTTAATCGTACCAGTTGCCGTATCAATCTGGTTATCGATCGACAATACTCTGCCTGTTTCTAAAAACTGTGAGGAATTACGATCATATAACCGAACTTCTATCGGCACTTGTTGATAATACTTGGCCGCAATTTGCGGTACATGTTGTTCTGAGACGGCAAACTCTACATCCATGGGCTGATTTTTTGTAATCGTGATAAGCCCTTCAGTCGCATTAGCCTGTATTAAATTACCGATATCAACTTGACGCAAACCTAAACGCCCGCTGATTGGTGCCGTAATCGTGGTGTATTCTAACTCGATTTCTGCCTGATCAATTTGAGCTTGTAGACTGGCACGGTTGGCTCTTTGTTGTTTAACTAAAGCCTCTTGTGTATCTACTTGTTGGCGGGCAATAGAGTTCTGCTTAAAAAGTGTCTGATAGCGTCTTAAATCGGCCTCTGCATTAGCTAACTGGGCTTCATTCTGATGATATTGAGCCCTTGCCTGTTCTAATCTAGCAGCAAATGGTCGTGGGTCAATTTCAAATAATGAGTCACCTGCTTCTACAAGTGCCCCTTCTTCAAAAAAGATCTGTGTCAAAGGACCACTAACTTGGCTGCGCACTACAACAGTCTCTGAAGGAAGCGCTGTACCCAAGCCACGGATAATAAAGTCCATGGGACGCTCTTCCACTGTGACGACACTGACCTTAGTGGTATCCATCATAAAAGCAGGACCTCGACCTGAACCTCGACCGGGACCAGAGCCTGGACCTGCTCCCATCGGACGGGCACCAGTAACAGCGGTTGTATCGCCCTTACTTAAAGCTTCTTTACCACCCATAAAAAAATAATAAATAGCAAAGACCACTAAGGCCAAGAGCAAAAGCATAACAACAAATTTTAAAAGGCGCATACCCGTCGAATGACTCTTGGCAGATAAGTCGTAACCCTCTGCTTTTGATTGCGACTCAGTAGAGTCGAGCTTTTGGAGAGGTTTGTTGACCTTAGAAGACTCAGGTGGATTACTCACTTAAAAATCCTATAATTTACTATTTTGAAAACTAATTAACGCTTAAAAATTACAAAAAGCTATTTTAAAGCCTATTGGCTTTGTCACCAGATGCGCTTCCAACTGCTCATTTAACTCGTATAAACGCACAAAGGTGACGTGTTTATTAGCACTAATCTCAGGATAAACACCGCTTGATTCAGGTACCCAGACCCGAATCAATTGGAAAGGCTGACCACCTAAAGAGCGCTCATAAACACCATTGGCCGGTGTTGTCACATACTCAGGGTCACGTGAGGCACGAATAAAATGCAATAATCGATTGACTCCCTCACTTAATGGCCTAAATGAGTCTACCCATTGATCAACTACCTGTTGTCGTTGAGCATGATTAGCTTTTAACCACCCTTGATAAGCAGGAAACTCGGTAGATGACAGACCTCCGGGCACAACATAACGGCTTTTAATCTTAGCCAACCACTCATTTTCCCTAGCAGCGCGACCAATTTTACCGGCATCATGCAACTCACGACTGACCTGGTTTAAGTCGATCAGCGCAGAATCAATGGCTGATAAATTTATCTCTGGATAATTCCTATATTCCTGTAAGGTATTTTTTTGCTTATCTAATTCCTGTAGAAGAGTATTACGAGCATCTCCTCGCTCACACACATCCATAATGTCAAAAAGAGCTCCTAACAAACTCTCATCACTCTCAGGGTTTATTCCAAAGTTTTGATGGAAAAAGAATAAACGTTGAAACAGATACTCTAAACGCAAAAAAGAGCGGATTTTTTCACTAAACGGGTACTCATATAAAGTCACGATAATCCCTTTTAAAATTGGTCTTTTCCGCTTAACTCCAACCAAAGTTCATGCTTAATCTGCACTTGTCGGTGGAGCTCAGCTAGGTCAACTCCTGCACCGTTGTAAATCACATCATCAGCATGTTGTAACCTAAGCTCTCGGTTAGCCTGAGTAGCAATAATTCGCTTGATTTCATCTACAGCGAGTTGACTTCTAGATTGTACACGTGATGTTTGAGTTTCCTCATCACAATCAACGACACAGATACGTTTAAACTGTGGGCGATAACGCCCTACTGACTCAATTAAAAGAGGAATATCATAGACAACATAGGAACTACTAGCTTGCTCTGCCTGTAACCGCATTTGCTCCTGCACAATAGGATGAACAATGGACTCTAAGCGTTGACGCGCACTAGCGTCTGTAAAAACCAACTCTCGCATCTTATGACGATTCAAAGCACCATCAGCATTAATCATATCAGTGCCAAAAACATCACTAATCGCACTAATCGCCGCTCCTCCACCTCCTGTAGCGGCGCGTGAAATCTTATCTGCATCAATAATAACGATACCGAAGCTCTCTAAAATTTTAGCTACTGTGGATTTACCGGAGCCTATACCACCAGTCAAGCCAACCTTATACTGCGTCATGTTGAGTTCCTTGCTTAGACTACCTTTTCAAACCACCACATAAAATAAGCAGCAAAAGACAAAAAAGGGCCAAACGCTACACTTCTTATCGTCTTTTTAAAAAAAACACTGCAAAATCCCACGACTGCTAAAGCTAAACAACACGCAACTGTTAGGATGTGAAGTACCGTCAGCGTATCAAACCAACAAAGTAAAGCTAGTAATAACTTTGTATCACCAGCCCCAAAACAATGCTCTAATCTGCGAAGCTTCAACACAGCTGCAGACACCTGAAAGATCTTAGCACAAGTACCCCAGAGCATAACTATTGCTAAACGTAACAATATACTACCATCTAATACAAAATAATGGTAAAGCAAACCACTCACTGCCAAGGCTAATACTAACTCATCAGCTAAAATTCTTAACTTAAGATCGAGCCAAGACAAACTCAACAAAAATGCTATAAACAACAGATAAAACACATGTTGAGCCGTTAGCTCGGTGATGCCCAGACTAGCTAGGAAAAATAACCACACAACCCAAGCAACCGGATAATGATGCTTATAGGGCTGTACCTCTTTCCAATAGACATCACCACGATAACGCCTATAAATACTTAACAAGTACTTTGGTAATAGTAAATAAAGCAGTAGTGCTAATAAGCCAATAAAGAAAAAGAGCTGAAACATATGATTCCCCCCTAAAGAAAAATCATAGCTTGAGCTCTTTTAAAATTTTGCTTAGTGGATGGATTTATCCACTCTAAAATATTTTAATGAAGTGTTATGTTAGGCTCATCATCGGTATCGATAGGCTCTTCCTGATCGTCGCCCTCTTCATAGGTAAGAACAAACGCATCCAGTTCAACAAACGCTCTTAATAGACTGGCAACCGATTGATAAAAGTCGTAGTTAGTTCCTTCTGACGCCTGTACGGCTTCCTCCCACTCATCTAACCATGAAAGTAAAGAAGCTTCTAAATACATTCCTTGAACTTGGGCAACCGAATTCATAATGTTTGCTTTTTTCTCATCAACCACAGCTAAACACCAAGCTGAAATAGCAGCTAAATAGACAGAAATATGATCTTCAGCATCATTAAAAGCAGGATTTAACGGGAGTTTATTATGCTCTAAAAAAACCGAAAGAGGCAAATTATTACGTAGGAAGTCAATATCTTCTTTTAATAAATAATTGGAAGCTAAGGGTGGTACTGCTTGTGTTTTTTTTGTTAGAAATAAGGTTTTAAAATCTTCAGCCAAGGCGATGCGTGCCTTTTCACTACCGTCCAACTCCCCAAGGGCTTTAACCACTCTTGCCACCTCATCAGCAAAGCCAAGACCCACAAAGAAATCCAATAGACCACTCATCTCATCTGAGCAATAAAACTCAAATAGATCCTTGCTGATAACATCGGCATAGACACTAGAAAACCACTCAAAGATTGAAGAGCGTTCGGCGTTGAATGGTGCCCAGTTAGCTTGAAGTTCCGGATACATTTACTGTCCTTAGATTAATATGAGATTGATTTATATGCTCTCTATTCTACGCATATATCACTCTCACGTCCTCCCCAAGATAGTCTAATAAAAAAGCGAGCAGCCCCTGAAAGTCTACTCGCTTTAAAAAAATCCATGTCCCTTGAGTTCTACGCTAGTAATTAAAAACTGTCACGGACTCTGGACTAAGTGCAATACGTTCGCCTTTTTGATAAAGCTCTTGCTGCTGGATTTGTTGCGGTACAAATACGTCCACCGCCTGCCCCTGCTGCTCATCAACCACATGCAACCTAACTAATGCGCCCAAATCCTGCACATCTTGCAGATAGCCATGCAGCATAAAACCATTCGCTTGGATAGGACGACTCAAGCGCCACTGATGAGGGCGTACATAGGCTTTAGCAGTACCGTCACGGACTTCCTGACTTTGTTGTTCTGTAGAGAAGGGCACAGAAAACTCATTAAAACGCCAACTATTTCCTTCAACCACTCCCTCAAAGGCGCTCACCTCACCTAGGAACTCTGTCACGAAAGGAGTTTGTGGCTGGTGATACAACATAGAGCCACTACCTTCCTGCTCAATTTTTCCATGATTCATGAGGACGATATTATCTGAAATTTCTAAAGCTTCCTCTTGGTCATGAGTCACTAAAATACTAGTGACTCCAAGTTCATGATGAACTCTCCGCAGCCACTGGCGTAACTCCTTACGCACCTTGGCATCCAAGGCTCCAAAAGGCTCATCAAGTAGCAACAGTTTTGGGCGAACGGCTAAAGAACGCGCTAAAGCAATACGCTGACGCTGACCTCCTGACAGTTGCGCTGGGAATGACTTAGCCAGATGAGGTAACTGCACCAATTCTAATAAGCGCATCACACGCTCGCTAATCTCTTGCTTAGAGGGTCGCTGACTACGAGGAAGTACCGTTAAACCAAAGGCCACATTATCAAATACATTCATGTGACGAAATAAAGCATAGTGCTGAAACATAAAACCAATATTACGTTCTTGTACCGCTTTATTAGTCATGTCTTGTCCATCTAACAGAACCTGACCGCTATCAGCAAACTCCAAACCAGCAATAATTCGTAAAAGAGTCGTTTTACCACAGCCTGATGGCCCTAACAAAGAGACTAACTGACCTGTTTCAACATTTAAATTAATATTTTTTAATGCCTGAAAACTACCAAAACTTTTATTCAAATTTTTAATTTCAATGCTCATACTACGACCTCTTTTAATCCTGATTCGGACTCTTTTTTGACAGAAGATTCTGTCTTATCATTTTGAAGGGAGCTGCCCTCTTCCTGTGTCTTTATCATTGTGCTCTTGACCCCATTTACTCCAGAACGGCTATCAGGATTTTGTTTGTATTTACGCTTTTCCCACCAACTCAATATATGTTGCAATATCAATGTCAAGATGGCCAAAAATGCCAATAAGCTTGCTGCTGCAAATGCTCCTACTGGGTTGTAATCGTTATAAAGCACTTCAATATGCAAAGGTAAGGTATTAGTCAAACCACGAATATGCCCTGACACCACAGAAACGGCCCCAAACTCGCCCATTGCACGAGCATTACTTAAAATGATGCCATATAACAAAGCCCAACGAATATTTGGCAAAGTAACACGCCAGAACATTTGCCAAGGTGAAGCGCCAAGCACTAAAGCCGCTTGTTCCTCACTTGAACCCTGACTTTGCATTAAGGGGATTAGCTCCCGAGCGATAAAGGGAAAGGTCACAAATAATGTAGCAATCACGATACCTGGCACCGCAAAGATCACTTGAATACCAATTGATTCCAACCAACCACCAAAAAAGCTATAACTTCCAAAGAGTAAAATGAACATCAGACCTGCAACTACCGGTGAGACAGAGAAGGGTAGATCCAATAAAGTGGTTAACCACTGCTTACCGCGAAAATCAAAGCGTGTCAGCAACCAGGCAATAGCCACACCAAAAATCACGTTAATAGGCAGCACAATAGCTGCTGTCAATAAAGTCAACTTAATCGCCGAAACCGCATCAGGCTCTGTGAGCGAAGCAATATATAAAGCCCAACCCTGACGAAAAGCTTCAACAAAAACAGAAACTAAGGGCACCACTAGCATCAAAGCTAAAAAGGCAACAGCAACTGCTATTAATAAAAACTTTAGGAGACGCGGCTCATCGATGGGATTTTGATAATTTCTTTTCATTTGAATCCTTAGGATCTGCCCTCAAGACGACGACTAATACGCCATTGCACTGCATTAATGATAAACAAAATGGTAAAAGCAATTAACAGCATAAATAAAGCAACAGCAGAAGCTCCCTGAACATCAAACATTTCTAATTTGGCAGTAATAATCACCGGTAAAATTTCAGAGACCATGGGTATGTTGCCCGCAATAAAAATCACGGAACCATATTCGCCAGTCGCACGAGCGAACATCATCCCGGTACCTATGAGCAAAGCAGGAGTAAGCTCAGGCAAAATCACACGCCTGAAGGTAGTCCAACGATTCGCCCCTAGCGTAGCAGAAGCCTCTTCTAACTCAGGCTGTAACTCCTCTAACACTGGTTGCACTGCGCGCACGATAAAAGGCATACTGACCACGACCAAGGCTAGGAAAATCCCAATCGGAGTAAAAGCAATTCTTTGTTCAAAAAACTGACCTAACCAACCATTAGGAGAATATAGAGTAGCTAAAGCGATACCCGTCACTGCGGTCGGTAAAGCAAAAGGTAAATCCACTAAAGCATTCATCAATGACTTACCAGGAAAATCATAACGCACTAATACCCAAGCGACCAACGTTCCAAAAAACAAATTGGTTAAGGTCGCATAAAGTGACAAACGAAGAGTCAGGAAAATCGCTGCTAACACCCGCTCATCCGCGATAGTGTGAACAAAAGCATCCCATCCCATGCCGGAGGTGATCCACACCAACATAGCAAAAGGCAAAATGACTAAGATGGATAAGCAAAAAACACTTATGCCTAAACTTAAGCCAAAGCCAGGGAGTATCGATTTTTGTTTGAGGATAAATTGCATTATCTAATACCGTTTCTTCTAATAGCAAATGCGCTTAGATCCCATTTATGAGTTCTAAGCGCACGAATGAGCTTGTTTTAGGCTCTATTTTTACTGCTTAGCGCTTGTTAACTTCGTCAAAAATACCACCGTCAGCAAAGAATGTCTGCATAATTTCAGGCCAACCACCAAAGACTTCTGTCGCACGGAAAGTATCTACTGTTGGGAAACGTTCTGTATGTTTTTCCAACACTTTTTCATCACTAGGGCGTAAGTATAAAGAAGCCGCTAACTCTTGTGCTGGTTCACTCCATAAATAGCTCAAATACTCTTTGGCTGTCTCTTCAGAACCCTTACGAGCAACTACCGTGTCAACAATTGCAACTGGATTTTCAGCTTTAATAGAGTATTTAGGATAAATAACTTCAAACTGATCCTTACCGAACTCATTAGCCGCCATATGCGCTTCATTTTCAAAGGTCAAGAGCACATCACCAATACCACGTTGAATAAAGGTAGTTGTAGCAGCACGTCCACCATTTTCTAAAATAGGCACATTTTTCAAAATACCACTAGCTAACTCTTTAGCTTTTTCATGGTCATTGTCATACTGCTTGAGTGCCGCGCCATAAAGTGCCAAGAAAGCATAACGGCCATTACCGGTAATTTTCGGGTTAGCAATTACAATTTCTACGCCCTCTTTAGTCAAGTCTTCCCAATCCTGAATATTTTTAGGATTATCTTTACGAACTAAAATCACAGTTAAACTGGTAAAAGGCACTGAATTATCTGGGAATTCTTGTTCCCAATCTGCATCAATCAAGCCCTTATCGACCAACAACTGTATATCAGAACTCTGGTTCATAGTGACCACATCAGCTAATAAACCATTGGCTACACTCATGGCCTGTCTAGAAGATGCCGCATGTGACTGCTGAATAGTTAGTTTTTCCCCATCATGTTTAGCAGCAAACTCATCTTGAAATAATGGATTGAAGTCTTTATAAAAATCTCGCATCACATCATAAGAAACATTCAAAAAAGCATCACGACCATCTTGAGCTTGAGCAGGGACACCGAAAACCGCAGTCGCAGCAACAGACAATGCTAGCGCCGGCTTGATAAGAGATGATAATAAGTTTCGACCGAATTGCATAACTCTTCCTAAATAATTTTAATGTATATTAGCCATATCAAAAAGGCATAAGAAAGAATATAGCGCCTCTTGCTTATTATTAAAAATAATAATTTTAAATATCTATATAACTAACTATTATATAAATAAAGACGCCCTATGAAATATAGGGCGTCAACAATTATAACCAGTAAGATGCGATTAAATTACACCGGCACCGCTAGCTTGCTCATCTGCATGATAAGAAGAGCGAACCATGGCACCGACTGCGGCATGGCTAAAGCCCATCTTATATGCCTCTTCTTCGAGCCAAGCAAACTCATCCGGATGCATATAGCGCTCAACCGGCAAATGATAACCTGAGGGTGCCAGATACTGACCGATAGTAATCATATCAATATCATGCTCACGCATATCTCGCATCACCTCTAAAATCTCATCATTGTCCTCACCCAAACCAACCATGATGCCCGACTTTGTCGGAATACCAGGATAAAGACGTTTGAAGTCCTGTAGCAATTTAAGTGAATGCTTATAATCCGCCCCCGGACGTGCCTGCTTATAGAGACGAGGCACTGTCTCCAAGTTGTGATTCATTACATCTGGCAAACCATCGGCAAAAATATCTAATGCTCTCTCAAGGCGCCCTCGGAAGTCCGGCACTAACACTTCAACCTGAGTCTTAGGTGAACGCTCACGGACCTCATTGATACAGTTAACAAAGTGCTGTGCGCCACCGTCACGCAAATCATCTCGGTCAACAGAAGTAATTACTACATAACTCAAACGCATCATCGCAATCGATTCTGCCAAGTTAGCTGGCTCGTGCTCATCTAGAGGATCCGGTCGCCCATGACCTACATCACAGAATGGACAGCGACGTGTACACTTATCACCCATAATCATAAAGGTTGCGGTACCTTTACCAAAGCACTCACCGATATTTGGACAAGAAGCCTCCTCACAGACCGTCACCATTTTATTTTCACGCAAGATGTCCTTGATATGGTTAAACTGTGAGTTAGCGGGTGCCGCCTTGACACGAATCCAAGATGGCTTTTTAAGGGGTTCTCTCTGAACCACCTTGATGGGAATACGAGAAACCTTATCAAACGCTTTCTGCTTTTTGCTCGCGTCGTAATCTACGTCTTTCTCTATAGTTTGTATATTACTCACTTCTCTGTCCTCTAAATTAGAGTGATTATTTGGTCTTGGCTACTTCTTACTCAACCTGAGCCAATTTGGCATTGAAGATCTTTTGCAATTCTTCAACAACTTTATCAGAAACCTCAGTGACAGTCGCATTTATCCCCAGAGTCTGCATATCTATTGTACGTAACCCCTCGTAACCACAAGGATTAATTCCCGCATACGGCTTTAAATCCATCGCTACATTAATGGCTAGACCATGGTAAGTACAGCCCTTGGTAATTTTAACGCCCAACGCTGCTATCTTAGCCAAACCATCACCTATAACCTCACCTTCCATTGGTACATAAACGCCCGGTGCTTTATCCTTGCGACAAGCATTAGGAATTCCAAAATAGGCTAAGGTCGAAATAATTGCATCCTCAAGACTTTCTACATACTCTTTGACAAACATCTTATAGCGAGAAAGTCTTAATAAAGGATAAACCACTGCCTGGCCAGGACCATGATAAGTTACCTGACCGCCACGGTTACAGTGTACTATCGGTATTTGACCGGGATTTAAAATATGTTCAGGCTTACCCGCCTGACCTAAGGTATAGACAGGCTTATGCTCCACCTGCCAGATTTCATCAGGACTCTCCTCAGTTCGAGCTTCTGTAAATTGCTGCATCGCATCCCAGATTGGCTCATAGTCGGAAAGACCCTCAAGTTTTTTGCTTTTGATCATAAAAATGATTTACTAGAGTACGGCTTTAACTAGTTCATGCCCATGTAATGCACGATAAATATCATCTAATTGCTCACGTGATTTCACATAAACGGTGACTGTCAAACCGACATAATTGCCCTTGCTACTTTCACGCAATTCAATCGTTTCATGATTAAATGCAGGGTCATACTCTAGAATAATAGGAACTAAAATATTAACAATATCTGGGTGATTAACACTCATGACCTTAATAGGAAAATCACAGGGATACTCGATTAAGGATTCTTCTTTAGGTATTTCATTCATAATTTATTTAAAGGGCTGCTAGCACCTTGTTATAAGCTTGTTTCAATCTCTTATAAATAGGGCCAACCTCGCCATTTGCAATAGCTTTTGCATCAAGCTCTACGATCGGTAGAATTTCTTTGGTGGCTGAAGACAAAAACAGTTCATCGGCTTGTGCTACTTCCTCCTGACTAATAGGACGTAACTCAAAAGGAATCCCTTCCGCCTGGCACAATTCCTCGATTAAACCGTAACGAACCCCTTCTAGAACCAGGTTATCTTTAGGAGGTGCGACCACCACTCCCTCTTTGACAAGCCAAATATTAGCAGAAGAAGCCTCTGACAAAAAGCCATCACGAAACTGAATCACGTCGTCTACACCGCGATCGACTGCGTACTGCTTTGAAAGCACATTACCTAGCAAAGAAACAGATTTGATATCACAATGGAACCAGCGCATATCGTCCATACTGACCGTACGTAAACCTCGGTTAATTTCCTCTTCACTTGGAGCTGTACGTGGCGCCGCCATAAGGAATATCGTTGGTTTAACCGCTGGATTAGGGAACTGATGATCACGCTTAGCAACACCACGAGTTACTTGTAAGTAAACCAAACT